>Ga0194112_10000079_pt1 | contig 119365 bp, 112 predicted proteins | sample TA2MahC400mmetaG_FD_146191 | JGI IMG/M metagenome (GOLD analysis project Ga0194112, IMG submission 146191) | Freshwater microbial communities from Lake Tanganyika, Tanzania - TA2015016 Mahale Deep Cast 400m | ecosystem: Environmental > Aquatic > Freshwater > Lake | place: Tanzania: Lake... | reverse complement strand
AACAAAAAAATGGGAAGAAAGAGCTCTTAAAAGCCAGAAAATCAAATTAATTTACAAAAACTGAGGGAATACAAGAGGCTATAGATTTAGAAACTAAGCTGAGAAGAGTTCAGTGCAATCGCCATGTTGGAAAATGCGCTCAGTATGAGCTAAGATGTCTTTAGCCATAATTAACCTCGTTCGTTAGTTGTGGTTAGTGGTGTCATCGTGTTAGTCGCACTTTGATACCACGCTTACTCTCGGCTTTGGCACTGCCGCGTCGAGAAGGTTCAGATATTTTGCCGGGTCGGCATACTCATCTCAAACCTATCTTCAAGGTAAAGGGGTGAGAAATATAATTCAAGCAAAAACCTCATTAACACCTTGAAATGAGAAACTTTTTCCTCCCGTGTGACTTGTTGGCCACGGCTGAACAAGGAGTCTTACCATCACCAAGGAAAGTCGCTTATAAAATTCAGATTTCCTCTATTGGGTAAATTATCATAAACTCTATAAATCGCCCGTAGCCTTAACCTTACGGATTAAAAACATGTCATATCCAGACAACAGCCTACATTTTTCACAAACGGTACATGTTTCTAGAGCCATTTTAGAAAAAGAAATGGTCGAAGCGGCCCATCGGCTCAAGTTAAAACTCATTGGGAATATGGCTTTTGGATGGAACAATGATATTGCTGGTAGTGGAGGCCAGCTATGTAAGAATGAAGATGGAAAAGAAGTATGGCTAAAATTAAAAGCTCTAGCTCATTCTCAAACCCCCGCCGATTATGCTCCTTGGCAAGGTTGGAAAGATGCTCAAAGTTTAGATTCAAGAATACCAAAACCTGCTTACTTGGGTTCTATTGAACACTGGCGAAAGGAACAGGTAACCTTTTCTACCCTTTTAATTTCTTATATCAAGGAGCCTATCTGCTCGACCAATCCATGGATCGCAGAACATCATTTCTTAACGGATGAATGGCTATCAAGCTTAAAGAAAACTCTTGGCTTTCTTTCTGTTTATCCAACAAAAAAAGTCAGTGTCAAGCAAGATTTGATTACGCGGCGGATACACGAACGTTTTGGAACAGATATCAACTCCACGATTGACCATTGGGAAACGGTGCATGGAGACCTACATTGGGCAAATCTAACTCAAAAGACTCCGTACATACTCGATTGGGATAAATGGGGCACAGCACCTCAAGGCCTAGAGATTGGATTTCTTTATTGTTTTTCTCTCAACAATCCTTCTGTTTCTCAAAAAATCAAAGAAGCTTTTGCCGAAGACCTTAGCACACAAGATGCTTACAAATCTCTCCTCTTCATTTGCTGTGAACTATTGCGCATGAACGAATTACACAACGACCACCCACATTTAGTCCCTGCTTTGCAGAACTTATCTCATGAGGTTCTTCTAAAAGTCCGAACTTAAATATTTTTGATATATTATGGTTAAGTTTCATTTCAGAGTGCCTTCTTAATTCACCATGCACAGTCGCTTAATGCCCTTATGACAGATTTCATAGAAAGGGGGTGGTTTTGCGATTTAAAGCCAGTATACGACGCTTTAAAGGGGGTTTTTGAGGATGGTGACAAACATAGTTTTGTATTTCACTCTCATTTACCCTCTAAGCGCAAAAACCTCTTTAGGACAGACCATCAATTTGTCCCCCTTCAAAGGCCTAATTTATTCATCAAATTTATTGATTTTTAAAACCAAAATTAGCCACTTTTTAAGATATGTCGCTTGCGACAAAGCGATGTTGCAAAATGCAACGTGTAAGCGCGCATTTCTCAGGCTTTCGAAATGATAGATTGAAAAGGTCAGAAAACTGACTTCTTAATATTCATAAATTTGAAAAATTAGAACGGGGGTTCTAGGGGGGATTTACCCCCTAGCTTATAAACCTTCAAATTGCCAGAAAACTGATAAAAGATTGCCTGTCCATTGAATAACCTTTAAGATTTTTCTAATTATAGAAGGGAATATGCCTATGACCGAACCTACAATTACCTGCCCTGCTTGCAAAACAGAAATCAAGCTTACAGAATCCCTAGCAGCGCCACTTCTCGAATCAACACGCCTTCAATACGAGCAGAAGATCTCTCAAAAAGAAGTTGAGGTCAGCAAACGTGAAGAAGAAATACGAGTTCGACAAGAGACTTTAGTTAAGGCTCAAAATTCTCTCCATGAACAAGTTGAAATCAAACTAAAAGAAGAGCGGGAAAAAATTATTGCCGAAGAAGCAAGGAAAGCTAGGTTTGCCCTTTCACTTGAATTAGAGCAAAAAGCCACTGCGCTTAGTGAACTTCAAGAAGTTCTTAAAGAACGCGATATTAAACTGGGCGAAGCTCAAAAAGCTCAAGCGGAACTTATTCGCAAACAACGTGAGCTCGATGATGCAAAAAGAGAGATGGATTTGACCATTGAGAAGAAAGTGCAAGATTCTCTTACACTCGTTCGTGAGCAAACAACCAAAGAGGTAAGCGAAGTACATAAGCTGAAGATATTAGAATCTCAAACACAAATGGCCGCTATGCAACGCCAAATCGAGGAATTAAAGCAACGTGCTGAACAAGGATCTCAACAGTTGCAAGGAGAAGTTCAAGAACTAGAGCTAGAGGATAATCTTCGCTCATCTTTTCCTCAAGACATTATACAGCCAGTTCCCAAAGGCGAATTTGGGGGAGACGTGATACATCAAGTTTTTGGGTCGTTGGGACAAATGTGCGGGACCATACTTTGGGAATCCAAACGCACAAAGAACTGGAGTGATGCTTGGTTAGTAAAACTGAGAGATGATCAACGATCTGCAAAAGCTGAAATAGCATTGATCATTTCACAAGTTCTTCCAAAGGAATTTGAATCTTTTGGTTTAGTTGATGGCGTTTGGATCGCCAAACCTAAGTACGCAATTCCATTAGCGATGACACTTCGTCATTCTTTAATTGAACTTGCTTCAGCTCGCCAAGCTGGAGAAGGTCAACAAACTAAGACTGAACTAGTTTATCAATATTTGACTGGCCCACGATTCCGCCACAGAGTAGAGGCTATTGTTGAAAAATTTTCAGACATGCAAGATGATTTAGACAGAGAACGAAAAACCATGACACGTCTTTGGGCAAAGAGAGAAGAGCAGATTCGAGGTGTTATAGACGCTACAGCTGGAATGTATGGTGATTTACAAGGGATTGCGGGGAAGACACTTCAGGAAATTGAGGGACTGAACATACCAATGATAGAGGATAATAGAAAAGAAGACAGTACTAAAGAAAACTAACCCAAACTATTTGATGCATCAATCACTACCATTTATTGCGGATAATGATTGATGAGTTTTATTTCAAAGCCTTGCATAGACCGGATTAAATTTTCCACTATTTGGGTTGTATCCTGGAGGATTTGTTGAAAAGATATTGTCAGTTATAATAAGATTTTTTATATCGCTAACTGTAAAACTTTTAAATCCGGGTATCTTACCGGATTCACTCTCGCCTCCAACTTGATAACCTTCTAATGCCGCAATTTGATTGCTAACGTATAATCCACAAGCACAAGGTTGAACAACTCTACATTTATCTTTATACAAAAAAGTAACTTCTCTACGTTCTTGTATTGCAAATTTGAGCTTATCAATTGTTTCTTGCACTTTGCTTATACCCACAAATAATTTATATCATTTCATTATCCGTGAAAATTATTAATATTCAACTAAGAATAGAAAAATGTTTAAGAAGATAGGCAAGGAATTCTAGCCATTTACTCTCATTATTTTGACTATTATTCAAATATTACTTTCCGCACCAACCACCCTAAACCTCTCCTCAGGCCCCTCCTGGACATACCCCATCTGCACCAAATCACCCAGAAGCAGATCAAGGTCTTTGGAGCTTCTGAATTTGGAGTATCTCAAGATAAACCGCCGTTTTAAGGGTTGATCAGAACGGCTGGATTGTTTGCGCATCCACGCCAGTAACTCTTCGGCTTTGGATAGCGTTGGTGCCGCTTCAAAAGTTGTATCCAAAACCATCCCGTAAATGCGTCGGGCGTGAGACTCTAAATATGCGCACCATGCCGCTGCCTTTTGAATTGAGGACAATGTTATCTCTCGTTCCCTTTTCCCATCTGCATTATCAACCACGTGAAAGATGAGCGCCAAGGAGGGCATGAGGCTTCTGAACTTTGATAAATGTTGAAGAATAATCGGATGATCGTTACCATCGAGTTTTTCTTGAAGAGTTTTGAGCCACTCATGAAATGGGATTTGCGCTTCTGGGGAGAGTCGAAAGTAGGGAATGGTATATTGTCCTTCATATAGAGGCTCAGGGGCTTGTGCGCCATAGTCCGTAAATGTCATGGCATCGATGGTTTTACAAATCTCAAACACTCGGCTTTTTGCAACAAGGTCTGGATACTCGTCGACAAGTTTCCATGCTTTTTTATCGGGATAAACGAGCAACTGAAACCGTTGAAGCAGCCCGTCATTATCGAGCTTTTTGATCGCTTTATTCAGATAGGTCGAGATTTTATCCGGTTGTGTTGTTCCCAGAATCGATACACAAATATTTTCCGCATGAACCATGCCTCTCCCAATGCGATCAATGGTATAGGGTTTGTCGCCATTCCAAGCTTCGAGATAAAAACATCGATCGGATTCATGGCCTTTCTTCTCCCAACTCTCCAAGAAACCCATAAGCTCGTCACGAAACACCAGAACTCCACGGGAATTTTTCGAAAGAATTTCCTGCATTTTCTCAACGGTCGTATCACTAACTTTGTAACGCTTGTAAGCGGGTTCAGTAGGGCTGTTTTTGAGATGGGCAGCTAATTCATCTGTCACAAAAGCAAGGTCTTCTTGCTTATTTAAGGCTCCGTCTTTTTGGTCCACAATATCTTTTAATTTTCGCTCTGAGCACCCCTTACCTTCTAGAAAAGCTGTTTTCTCAGCTTCATACTTAATCTTTTTGTCATTGTAATCTTCGGTCGCCTTTGATTCTAAATACCCAAGAGGAAACAGAACCTCCCCACAGACAGGCGTTTTTAATGTCCCCGGATCACCTAAAATTCCGCCCCAAAGGTTGGGCACGACCGTCCAATCATCCTTCTCGTGAGGTTTGACACTACATCTCGCGCCAATCAAACTCGACAGCATCAAAATGGTGGGAATTGCCACAAAATCAATGGGGCATTGACGCCGATAAGCAACATCCTTTATCCAGGGCTGAAGAGATTCAGGCATCATGTCTAACGTAAAGGGGAGAACAGGTAGAAGGGTGCTGGTATTGGGCAAAGGGTCAGGCTCGCTTTCCTTAGTCATTTGTGCACGTTCAAGTTGAGCTTTGACTTCTTCTAAGCCCTCTAAAACATGTAGGTCATTAAAGTCAGTAGGTTTGCTCGTCATTCTTCTAAACTGAGGAAAGACAACAATACACCCGTGTTTAAGGGCAGCCTGTTCCGCTTTTTCTCGCCCAATGTTCACTTCTTTCCAAACATCATCATCCCCCACCATAATGATTGAGCTCATAGGATGAACTCTCTTGAATTCCTCAATAACGGCATCAAGATTCCCCGCATCAAAAGCAATGACCGTTGCTTGATGGGTCGCCATATAGACACTCGCGCCTGTTGCATAACCTTCTGTAACGTAAATCGGCTTACCGTGCTCAAATATGCCAATATGATGGAAACACCCCTTTTTACGCCCTCCCTTCAAAAAGCGTTTTGTGCCATCGGGAGCGATCCACTGAAGGCTCCATAATTTTCCTGCCATATCTTTTATGGGGATGACCAAAGAATCATGGGATGAGCGTATGCCAAAGGCCTCAACTTTTTTGTGACGCAAATAGGGTGAATCCACAACCACAGAAGAGCCATTCCATTGACTCAAAGCTGATAAGCTGCTGCCATGGTGTCTTTGCTGAATTTCATCAGCAAATTTCCTTTTCGCAATTTCAATTTGGTGCTTGAGATTCTCCTTTTCTTCATAAGACAAACTTCCTCTTTCTACGCTCCACTTTTCATGAATGTCTCTACGCCAATCTCCAAAAGCCCCAGCTAATCCATGAAAAACATACCAGCAGTCTTTGTCCCCTCTTTCTTCTGAGGCAAAACGATGGATTATGCCATCGGCGATAAGTTCATCATGAAAATAGATACCCTTCTGAGCCATAGCACCGATGAACTCTTGAGCATATTCCCACTGACTTTTACGAAAACCTTTGGGACCTTGAGCTTCAACTTCCATCGATAAAGCCCTCATTGGTTATCAAAAGAAGAATCGCTCGCCTTCTTTCCCTCAGGTGTTGATTGATTCACTGTCCGTCGCTCAACAAAATCGAGCAAGTCCCCGAACCTATATTTAACGAGCCTCCCAACCTTCACAACGGGGAGCTTATAACGCCGAGATGATTGCCAAATCGCAAGCGTGATCTCCTTCACCCCCAAAAACTCAGCGGCTTCCTTACGACTTAACAATCGATGCTGATTCCAGTCCTCCATAAACGTATTCCTCTCTCTAAATTAATAAAAATGAACAAGGCCAAATATAATTATAGATAAGGAAGTCATTGAAAAAACTTGGATTATTAAATTACCAAGGTGACATCTATGGCGAATTATGTTGATTCACAAAAAGAACTTTTGAGATTGAGTGGCGTTACACTTGCGCAAAAATATTGCGGAGGTCCGGAGTGGTTTTAAGCTACTTTTTGCAGTGAATCATTTATCTTCTGAAGCTTGTGCTCAAAAGGCTCGATGGAAACATGAACATCATCGCTGTTTACCCAGGCTGGAAGAGGCAACAGAGCCTTATCAGGAAACAAGGAGTTCTCTTTAATGTTGGGCGTTTTAAGTTTGAGCAGTTTATTTCTGATCCAGTGGGAGAGACTTAAAAACGCTTCAATGTGTTCAGGCTGAGTTAAAGAAAAAGAAGGATTATCCTCTTTCATATGTTCGTAAGCGGCCACAAAATGACAGACAGATTTATAGATATTCAATTGGACTCCATAGCCCTTTTCCCCACAGAGGGGTGGCTCTCGATCTAATTGCTTCGTCTTCGTCTTCAGAGGAGTATCTCCCAAAATTATCTCAACAGCTTCATTAATACTCGCTCGTGGCTCTTTAAACACCGAGAGCTCATATGTTTTAGCAAGCCGAAGAAGTCCCCATACCAATTGCTCAACGATCTTAAAATTTTTCTTCCTGTCTTCTTGACTCAATCTCTCTTCGATAAGCCATACAGGATAACTGCGTGCATAATTAGCCTTGAAATAACTATCGTCCGGAATCTTGAAAATCATCTTCATGGCATTTAGCTGGTCAGAAGAGGCGCTTCTTTCTTGAGCTTGATGCAAGAAATCCATATTCAAAGACAGAACGATCTTGTCTCGTATCGACTCACATTGGCAAATACCTTCACAAGAACAGTTAGGGGGATAAAGAAGGAATGCCTTAATACGATGCGCGACATCATAAAGGACATAATCATGATACTTGGTTAGAAACTCTGATGAGAAATCCTTATGCTTATTCCAAATCATCAACCTTATCCTTAAAAGTCTGTCGCATGGCGTCGCAAAAGATAATGCGACACTTTCAAACTTCCTTCAACTAGGATTTCTGCGCTTCATCGACAATAATTTTTCTAATGTCGCATTGTCGTGCTGTCGCATTGATGTGGATCAAAGAATATCCAGGGGTTGGAAATTCTGCCGAGTATAAGCCAAGAGGAACTTGGGCAATAAAATGACTTTTGGGATGTATTTGAAAAAATGGCTATTTTTATAAGGCATAACTTGAATTCAAAGTATACCCGGGGTATACCCGAAGAAACTCTCCTTATTGTGCGATCCCCGCTAAACCGCAGGATTCATGGTGGGCCCTGTTGGATTCGAACCAACGACCCTCTGATTAAAAGTCAGATGCTCTACCAACTGAGCTAAGGGCCCCACGTTTTCATGAGATTATCCTCTTTATAAGATGATTCTTGACGCAGGGTCAATGGAAAAGGGAAATATTCTTAAGAAAATCTTTAAATTGCAATAACCTAACGAAAATCTTAAGAATTACCTTCTATTACCTAATCTAATAAAGAGAATTATCTTCCTTTTAAAGACTTAACTGCACGAAAACTTATAAAAGCTTCATAAGCTCATTGCGTAAAACAACAACGACCTCAATTAAAATGAGAAGAATAATTGTCAGCTCAAGTCGCGAAGAATGCCGATGATTTAACTCACTGGACAAAATATCGTAAAGCTCATGAATAACATTTAAGCGACGATTAAGAATATCTAAGCGCGTTTGGATGTCCATATATTCAGAAGCCATAAGATAATAGGGCTCATAGCGGGGTCGTCGCCAAAAGAATTCAGGGGTATCTAAAATATCACTATGGAGGTTTATGGAATTTCTTTCCGCAAATAAGGCCCCAATTTTTTTTGAAAGTTTTTTGCGTGACATGTAGATCTTCCCTTTTCGGGCAAGTTCTTCAGGCAAATGGCGTGTTTTCTCAATAGTATGACTGACAGACTCTTCAAACCATTCTAGTTTGACCGATTGAGATAAACCATGAGATATAGAAAGTTTTATTAAAACATCGTCTGATTCCAGAACGATCTCGTCATCTTCTTCTTCAATAACTGTGGCATTGCCGTAATGAAAAGTCGATTGATCATGAGTAGGGAACATCAAAGGATAACCAACATACGGTCGTAGTTCAGAAAGAATAACGTGTTCTTCCTCCTCTTCTAATCCCCAAAAAATAGCACAGCCGTAAGGAAAGATAAAAACATCGCCGAAAGTTTCATTTTCATTTTCTTTGCGAATATGAACAACGTTATCGTAAAATTTTGGCTCACGCCCCTCTTCTCTTAGGTACTTAGCCAATTCGTCGATATCATAGATATCGCCCACGCAATAATAAGAACACCTCATGTAACACCTTGAGTCATTAATCCTGGTAGGGATTATGACCGAAAATCCCATTTCAACACAACCCCCCTTCATTCGGATTATTTTGTTTAAGGGGTATTTTCCTTACGCAGACGACACAGATGGTTTTAATCGACGCTTGTCTAAAATCCATAATATCAAGCCAGGAAACGCGCTCGCGAGATGCAATGTGCCATAGACAAGAGACATAGCGAGAGCAGTTTCTTGTGGCACACCATAGGCGCCTAAAGCCATCATGATTGCGCCTTCACGCAATCCCCATCCTGCAAATGAGATGGGCAACGATGCAAGTAAAATAACCGCCGGTAAGATAGCGGCCCCCTGTTTCCAAGTCAAAGGAATATCAAAGGCGAACATCAATATTTGCAATCCTAAAATGAGTAAGATACTTGCTATAAAGGAAGTCATGAACATGCTTAAAAACAAAATCCTTTTTTTCAAAGACCTTTGCACCACTTCAATGGCCGAATGAAAGGGCCGGATAAAGAAATATCCTTGCCATCGCTTAGGAAAAAAAAGAAGCAAGGATCCTCCTCCCAGTGTGCCTCCAAGAAGCAACAATGTCAGTAAGAAGGGCCACTTGAGATCAGAATTCAGCAAAGCTTGCCCTTCTAGAGGAATGACGAGTAAACACAAAATCCCAAGGGAAATAAAACCAAATAAACGATCCATAAAAACACTTGTGACAGCCTCATTTAAAGAAGCTCCATAGCGACGTATTGCCAGTATGCGGAAGAAGTCTCCCCCCACTGAACTTGGCAGAAACTGATTAAAACAAGCCCCAATGAAAGTGGCTTCAGTCAAATGACTTAATGGCGGATCCATACCCCCCAACTGAGTCACCAATTGCCAACGTTTCGCGATTGCAAAAAGAGTCAACCAAATTAGAAGCAAAACAACTAACAAAATTCCACCGTTCAGCTCTTTGATAATCTCCCAAACATTAACAATATCAATTTTATTTAGCAGCCAGTAGATTAGACTTCCCGATACGAGGCATTTTAAAACAATGCCCCATGGTACCGAAAAGGATGATGTTTTTTTTTGCATCATTTTATTAGAGTCTCTTCAACATTAATGATTTCACAACTCATAGCCCATTCCCTTATCAAAAACAACGCATTATGAGCGAAATACCTAATCCGAATAGCAGGGCTGGAGCAAAAGGAAAGGTTATCATTTTCCAGCGGTATCGCCAATAAACGCCTAAAATTAATCCCAAAAGACCCGTCATAACTAAAAAAGCAGGAAGTTCTAAAAATTGCAGCCATAGACCACAACTGGGACCTAACAGTAAATCACCAGTACCCATGGTCGGTTTGCATTTAAAAATGGAAAACAGCCCATAACAACTCAGCAAAATAATCACCAAGCTCACCGCAACCCCAATTCCTTCAAGTTCCGGTTCCCAAAACTGTTTCAGAAGACTCGCCCCAAAGAATAAGGCTAAGCCTTTTAGGGGAATGTGCTGGAAACGGACATCTTTAACCACGATATAGACTGAGCTGACTCCCAAAAGAACATACGTCATAACCATATGTTTAATCCCAAATTAGCCGACGAAAGAAATTTCCCCTACAATCTGTTTATTCCATGTTTTAATAGTGGGGTGCGCCCAACGATCCCAAGTGGAATGAGGGGCGACAAGATTATGCTTTGTCAAAATACCCAAGATAGCCACCTCAGCGGCAACCAGATTACCGTCGTCTATTTTCAAAGCAATTCCCCATCCTTTTTCTGGTAAAATGACAGAGAAAACACCATCTGCTCCCATCTTTGCCAAAATTTTCCCTTCAGTACCTAGTGTAATTGCACTGCAGAATCGTCCCGTACCTGCAATCAAATCTGGATGGGTCTGTATAGCCGTAACAATCCTTTGAATACTCTTCGATAGAGCAGGCCTTAACCCTATTGGGTTACTCATTTTCGCCATCCCGTGAGCCAAATTTTTTAACGGCATTCCAATTACCGGGACCTGACAACCATCAATCCCTTTGGGAGCTTCAGTAACACTGATACCGATCATCTCTTCAATCATGCGATTTGTGTGCTGTTGAACAGGATGATCTAAGTGCGTATAACCCGCAACAGGTACTTTCATGTGAAGCGCTTGCGTCACAAATCCTGTATGTTTACCAGAGCAAGCATTATGGGCAGGTGTTAATTTATTGCCCGCACGCACAAATGCCAACATCGTTTCCTGATTCATGGATGCGTGAATGCCACATTCCAAAATATTGCAATCAAAACCCAAGCGTTCAAGCCATTCGTTGACAATGTGTATATGACGCTCTTCCCCATTATGCGAAGCACACGACAGAGCAATTTCAGGAAGTGATAGCTTGTATGCCTCTCCCGCCCCACATTCTAACAGACCAATAGCCTGAATTGGTTTTAAAGCGGAGCGCGGATAAATAGGGCGATCAATATCTCCAACAGAATCAATAATTTGACCAGCTGAATCCATGATAACGTAGGCACCGCGAAAAAAACTTTCTATCATATCTCCGCGGATAATTTGCACCAAAATGGGATTGCTTGACATATTGCCTTCTTCCTAACTCACAAAATTTAAGTATTGTTGATGTGTCCGTCTAAACGAGCAGCTTTTTTTGATTTGGTTCACCGACAATATCGCTTCATTGACAAAACGTCAAAGGAAACCTATCTTGTCAGGTACCAGATGGCTGGATGACTGCTGATTTGTAGGCAACTACAAATGGGAGGAAAGTCCGGGCTCCACACAAACAGGGTGGCGGATAACGTCCGCCGGGGTCAGTTAATAAAGGCTGGCTTTAGGGAAAGTGCCACAGAAATTATACCGCCTGAGCGAAAGCTTGAGGTAAGGGTGAAATGGGGCGGTAAGAGCGCACCGCACTTCTGGTAACAGAAGTGGCAGGGTAAACCCCACCCGGAGCAAGATCTAATAGGGATGAGGGAGGAGGAAACTCCTCCAATGTGTTTGTGCATGTCATCCGGGTTGATCGCTCGAGGCGGCTGGTAACAGCCGTCCCAGATGAATAGTCATCCAGTAAGGTGCAAACCTTATGGACAGAACCCGGCTTATAGGCCATCTGGTTTTTCTAAATTTCTGTTAATCGCCATTGTTAAGAATTTGTCCTCTGAGGGACTTTTGTTTGTCTAATGCCCTCATAAGAGGGACAGCTAACGACTATTTGCTTTATATTCTAGGTAAATATCCTGCGCTTCGCGTTGCACGGCCGGCGCCAAGTTTTGATAAACCATCAACAAAGTTTCGCCCGGAAGGCTGGTCGGAATAGTCCCCAAATCCTCAGGAATTTTATCGTCCCCTCTAAATATAAACATTTCCGCTAACCTTCTTTTGAACAAACCGGGAAGATATTGACCAGCGGCTTTGCGCCATAAAGGGAATTGAAGAGAGGCTTGATGAATGTCCGCCGCATTGAGATGTTGTAAAAGTGTTGAATTACCTAAATTTTTTGCCCCTAAGTTGTAATCAAAAGAAGTGAGAGCATCGAATTGGCCTTGTTCCAAAGGAATGGTAACTAGTCTTTGAATATCAGGTTCATATCTATCAACAATATCTGAATTTAAAAGCGTTAGTCCCTCTTTGAGTGATAATTTCTTCAAATATTTATTTGTCTCAGATGTTTCCACAACATGGCCGAAACCAATTGTAGGTTTTCCTGCTGGGCACTCATAAATGCTATCTTGAAACCCTTCAAATCTTGCAATTAATTTAATTCCAGCAAGAGAAACTTTCATCTTTTTCGGATCAAATTTTTCTATTTCGGTAGCGATAATATTTGGAATAAAAGCGATGGCTAGAATGATCACAAACCCAATTTTTTTTGTCATCATTGATTTCTGGGGCATTTGGCAGTGATTATTTTTCAACGGACCCCCAAAAGTTACAAGTCACCCCCCAAGCTTTAGGCATTTTTCGAATCAATGCTGATTTCGCAAATTCTTCATCTTCGAACATAGCAAAACAAGTTGCTCCACTGCCCGACATTCTTGCAATCAAACATCCCGGAGCTTTTTGAAGAGCTTGAAGCAGTTTGCCAATTTTTGCTTCTTGGGTTGTTGCGGATTCCATTAAATCATTTTTTTGAGCTTTTAAATACTCCACGACATTACCTTGAAAATGATTCTCTAAGAGATTTTTAAAATCTTGAGACGCTGTATAGGGAGGCTGAATTTTTTTAAAAATGGCAGGAGTCGAAATAGGAACACCAGGATTGACCAGAACCATCACCCCTTTTATATCTCCATTTATGGGGAGAGGAAGCGATTCGCGCCCAGAGCTATCAATCCATAACAGGGGCCCTCTGCCAAATTGATGAGCCAAACACATAGGAACATCTGCTCCCAATTCCCCGGATGCCAATATAAGAGCATCTTCTTGGGCACTTGTTAATGAAATTTCGTGACAAGAAAGCAGTGCGGCAATGGTAGCGGCAGCATCGCTCGACCCACCCCCCATACCAGAAGCAATCGGCAAATTCTTGGTTAAGTGGATATGGACTTGGTCAACAATGGGGAAGCGCTCTTTGACCCAACGTGCAGCTAAAATTACTATGTTATCCGCAGACAAAGGAACATGAGGCGCAAAAGGACCATCAATCGTTAAGCTTGATGATTCGGCCTTTCCCACTCTAATTTCATCACCATAATCAGCAAAAATTACGAGAGTTTGTAAATGATGATACCCATCCACCTGACGTCCGACCACATGAAGCATAAGATTGATTTTGGCAGGAGCAAGACGCGTAATATTCATGGACAATTCCTAAAAATTCTTTCAAGAAAAACTATTGTGCCTACATATCCGTATAATTAGGCCCATTTCCACCTTCTGGAGGTACCCATTGAATATTTTGGAATGGGTCTTTGATATCACAAGTCTTACAATGAATGCAATTGGCGCTGTTAATATGAAGTTGCGGGCTTTCCTCAGTTTCTACAATCTCATAGACACTGGCAGGACAATAGCGTTGCTCAGGGCTATCATAAAGTTTTAAATTATGAGAAATTGCTAATTCAGGAATTTTAAGCTTGAGATGATTGGGTTGATTTTCGCTATGATGTATATTGCACAAAAAAACAGAGCTGAGTCGATCAAAAGTTATTCTACCGTCCGGCTTAGGATAAATTATTTTTTTTGAATTTTTCGCCAAGCGTAGACTTTTATGATCACTACGATTTCGCCAGGTCCAAGGTGATCGACCACGCAGTATGTATGTTTCCAGTGCCGCATTTATAAGCCCCAGAATCATTCCCCAACGAAATCCGGGACGAATATTACGCACTTGATGCAACTCTTTAGCTGCCCAACTTTGGTGGAATCGATGTTCATAATCGTTAACTCTTCCCTGTAGCTTTTCAAATACACCTTCAGCACAGAGCATTCCTGATTTCATGGCGGTATGTGTACCTTTAATCTTAGGCACATTCAAAAAACCTGCACTGCATCCCATGATCGCTCCGCCAGGAAAGGTGAGTTTTGGGAGGGATTGCCATCCCCCTTCATTTAAGGCTCTTGCCCCAAAACTTAAGCGCTTTCCTCCTTCAAACAAAGGTCGAATAGCCGGATGGATTTTAAATCGCTGAAATTCTTCAAATGGCGACAAATAAGGATTTTGGTAATCTAGGCCTACCACAAATCCCACCGCCACTTGATTATTGGCCAAATGGTAGAGGAAACTTCCCCCATAAGTTTGAAAATCCAAGGGCCATCCAATACTATGAATGACCCGACCCTCTTTGTGCAATTCTGGCTTCACTTCCCATATTTCTTTTAAACCCAATCCGTATGTTGGCGGGCAAGACTCCTCTCTCAAATGAAAATGATGCATTAAAAGCTCGGCCAAACTTCCTCGACATCCTTCTCCAATGAGAATTTGCTTTCCATAAATAGCAAGGCCTGGCTGATAAGAGTGGGTGGGCTGTCCATCACGTCCTACACCTTGATCCCCTATTTTCACTCCCCAAAGGTCTCCTTGATGATTAAATAAAGGGTCAGTAGCAGCAAATCCGGGATAAATCTCTACACCCATAGCCTCCGCCTGACGAGCTAACCACCGACAGAATTGACTGAGGGAGATCATATAATTATTTGCATTTTTCATTTGAAGAGGAACAGGCAAGCGGAACTGATAACGACGCGTAAGGAAGGAAAAGCGATCTTCTCGAACCGCAATGGTTAGAGGGGCTTCTTTCTGACGCCAATCCGGAATGAGTTCTTCTAAGGCACGGGGATCAAAAACACAGCCTGAGATAATATGGGCCCCCACTTCAGACCCTTTTTCCAAAATACAAACCCGAAGAGAAGTATCAAGTTGTTTGAGTCGAATAGCTGCGGAAAGACCTGAAGGACCTGCTCCGACAATGACAACGTCATAGTGCATTTCATCCATATCATGTTTCCGTTTCAAAAAAGGACTTGTTTGTCATCTAATTTTACTTTACCCAAAGTAAGTATGATGATAAATCAGAAACTTATTGAAACTTTACGTTGGTACCAAGAATTAGGCATCACTATAGCTGTTGATGATACCCCAGCTAACCATGCTGCAGCTATTCGGACAATTCCCCCGAAAACACCTTCCCCTCAAATTTCGGTGAGTTCTGTCCTAACCCCTTCTGCCTCAATGCCATCAATACCTGGGACGCCGGTGAATTTAGCATACTGTCAAACCCTTGAAGATTTGCGACGTGCCCTTGAAGGTTTTGAGGGGTGTGCCCTAAAGAAAACAGCAACAAATCTTGTTTTTGCTGATGGAAACCCAAAAGCAAAAGTGATGCTCATTGGCGAAGCTCCCGGCGCTGATGAGGATCGGCAAGGTGTTCCTTTTGTCGGTGTGAGTGGTCAGCTTCTGGACAGAATGCTTGCGACCATCGGCTTGAATCGAGAATCCGTCTACATAACCAACATTGTTCCCTGGCGTCCTCCAGGAAATCGTCAACCAACCCCTCAAGAAATTGCAGCTTGCAAACCCTTCGTTGAAAAGCATATTGCCTTTATTCAACCAGAAATCTTGGTTCTTGTGGGAGGGGTTGCCATGAAAACTCTTTTCAATACGAATGACGGAATTATGCGACTGCGAGGCACCTGGCAATCCTATCATTCCCCTGAATTAAAAGCACCTCTGAAGGCAATGGCTACCTATCATCCTTCCTTTCTTTTGCGGTCTCCCGGACAAAAAGCACAGTCTTGGCAAGATCTATTGATGATTAAAAATGCTTTAAAATCCATAAATACCCATTAAGTGAGAATTCCGAATTTGCTTAAGCCGTTGCAATTTTTTTGCTAAAGATTGTTTTTTTCGATATGGTAGGGAGAAAATACAGCTCTTAATATAACGGTGTGTTAACATATGCTCCCTAATAATGAATCTTTAAATCAAATTGACCCAGAAATTGCAGAAGCTATTCGTTTAGAACTTCACCGTCAACAAGATCAAATTGAATTGATTGCCTCTGAAAATATTGTTTCATCAGCTGTATTGGCAGCCCAGGGCTCAATAATGACAAACAAGTACGCCGAAGGATATCCAGCCCGTCGATATTATGGGGGATGTGAATATGTCGATATAGCCGAACAATTGGCTATCGAACGCGTTAAAAAATTATTTAATTGTTCGTTTGCTAATGTGCAACCCCACTCAGGTAGTCAAGCGAATCAGGCCGTTTTCTTAGCTCTTTTAAAACCAGGCGATACAATTTTAGGTATGTCTTTAGCCTCTGGGGGACACTTAACCCATGGCTCTTCTGTCAATATTTCTGGAAAATGGTTTCGATCTGTCAGTTATAATGTACACCCCGAAACTCACCTTATCGACTATGACGCTATCCTTAAAATTGCCGAGGCTGAACGCCCCCAAATGATTATTGCGGGAGGCTCTGCTTACCCTCGTTTCATTGATTTTGCGCGCATGCGTCAAATCGCTGAATCCGTAGGGGCTTTCTTCATGGTGGATATGGCACATTTTGCCGGTCTTGTAGCAGGAGGTTTATTTCCAAGCCCGATTCCCCATGCACATATTGTTACCTCAACAACTCACAAAACCTTACGGGGACCCAGAGGCGGTATTATCTTAACCAACGACGAGAACCTAGCCAAAAAAATTAATTCCGCTGTGTTTCCAGGTCTTCAGGGAGGCCCTTTAATGCATGTTATTGCCGCTAAAGCTGTCGCCTTTGGCGAAGCTTTAAAACCAGAATTTAAAACCTATGCCGCCAATATCGTAACCAATATGAAAAGCATGGGGCAACGTCTTATTGAATTGGGATTTTCTCTTGTGTCAGGGGGGACTGACTCACACCTTATTTTGGTTGATTTGAGAAAGAAGAATATAACAGGTAAAGCTGCTGAAGCAGCCCTGGGCCTTGCTAATATTACCTGCAATAAAAATGGCATTCCTTTTGATGATACCTCGCCTATGATTACTTCCGGTATTCGTTTGGGCAGTCCAGCCTGTACAACGCGTGGCTTTGGCGTTGCTGAATTTAATCAAATTGCTGATATGATTGCTGAAGTGATCCACACCCCCGATGAAAAAACCACACAGAAAATTAAGCAACAAGCTATATCCTTATGTCGCCAATTTCCGATCTATCCTCATTTGAAGGTTTCATGAAAGCATGCGCTGCCCTTTTTGTAGTCACCCCGACACCGGCGTAAAAGATTCTCGCACGACAGAAGATAATGCCACTATCCGGCGGCGTCGATTTTGCCCAGAATGCGGTTCACGCTTCACGACATTTGAACGCGTCCAATTACGGGATCTGATGGTTATTAAAAAAAGCGGTATGCGTGTTCCCTTTGATAGAGATAAACTTGCCCGTTCTATTGAAAGTGCCCTTCACAAGCGCGCTATAGATCCTGAAAGAACGGAGCGTGTCATTTCGAGTATTGTTCGTCAATTGGAAACATCGGGCGAAACAGATATTTTAACAACTGACATAGGTGAGATGGCCATGGATGCCCTTCTAAACTTGGATGCTGTAGCCTATGTTCGTTTTGCGAGTATTTATAAAGATTTTAATGACGTTAAAGATTTCGTTGCCTTTATTAAAAATAATTCTTTGTAAACGAAGAATATATATTAACTTTTATGAGTGGTATCAGCGTTGATCCATCAGAAACACCGTTGGGAATGTCAGCTCTCCCTGAAATTCTTTTATGGCAAAATCTGCCTGAATAGTCATGCTTAAGCTTTGTGTTTTCTTATCAAACCCTGTCACATTAGCCGTGACATTCTTAATTCGAGGCTCATAGCGTAAAATCGCCTGGGCACACAAATCTTCTATACGAGGCCATTCATCTACCTTCGTGGCATCAAATTGCGAAAAATCACCCAACCCAAACATCTCTGGCAAGCCATAATTCAGCGGGTTTTCTGAGAAATCCTCATATTCATCCCGCTTAACTGTCGCGCGCGTATTTAAAATACGTTCAACTTCGCGTTCTATGGATTGAATGAGTTCAAAGCGATTATAATATCGCTTTGAGGGAACTTCCTTTTCAGATTCTGGGTCTTCATCAATGAGCCGATCAAATAAGGGAACAGGTGCACCAGCTATTTTTTTGGGTTCTGCCCGTGCATTTTTTAAAGCATTACCCATATCCTCAACTTTCTATAATGTCCTCTTTTTAAGAGTGTTCTTAAAATCGCATAGATACCAAACATACATAATGCAAAGATTACTAGGCCATTGCGGTATTTTGTGCATAATCCCAACCCGAAGCTGTACTTCCTGATGTTGTGCCTTGTGTTGCATCATATTTCGTAGCAGCCGCCGTATCAGAGCGGGTATTAACCCGTGCTTTGACAATCAACTTGTCTGGAAATTCTTCAATGAATTCAAGAAAACAATTCGTGAAAGTGGTTGAATATAATTCTGTATTATCTTTATCTGCCCCCAAGTGCCCAACCCGGGTAATTTTTATTTTTTTTATGGGTGTGTTATTGCGCATATTTTGCCGTAAAGTTGGCATGGCTGAATCGGTTTGAACATGCATTTCAAGTAACGAGTGAACCAAAGTGGCACTGGATTGATAATCTGTTGTCATATTCCCTTGCGAAGGACGCTCTTCAACGCTCGTAAACCACAACAACTGAACAGCATCTTCAACATGCTTCTTGCCTTTACTATCACCCGCGCCCACATTTGACACCGCAAAGACTTTATCCATAGAAACAAAGTAACTGCTTGTAACGGTCCCGATGGGTGGATTTCCAGTTTGGGGAATTTGCTGAGTCGTATTGGGTGCCTTTTGCATTTTGTCGCTTAGTATATCTGCCAACCCTAATTCCCCCGTATTCCCCGATACAGCATAATTTAAATAGCCTTATAAAGACGCTTTAAATCGCGTACAACTCAGTATGCACACCACAATAAGAAAAATATAACATTAATTTAATAAAAATTAATAGAAAATTTACTAATAATTATATTTATAGGGGGAAGTAGGTATAAACATTGGCTCAAAGCTTTGAATTTTCATACGCAAAAGTTGCTGAGCTCGGTATTATTTTTTAAAAATTTATTGTCATGAAAGGGAGGTTAATAAAGATAGGGGGTCGCTTTTTTAAGGAAGAAAAAAACGGCCCCCTTTTCAAATTTATGAGGCAATGGGTGCGTTTTGTGTATAATCCCAACCAGAAGCTGTGCTTCCAGAGGCAGTAGCCTGTGTTGCTGTAAAGTCTGTAGCAGCAGCCGTATCCGAGCGCGTATTAACACGAGCTTTAACGATCAATCTGTCGGGAAATTCTTCAATGGCTTCCAGAAAACAATTTGTAAATGTTGATGAATACATTTCCACATTATCTTGTCCATCACCCAAATGTCCCACGCGCGTAATCTTAATTTGAGCAATGGGTACATTTTGCCTCATATTTTGACGCAAAGTGGGCATGGCAGAGTCAGTCATAATATGCATTTCAAGCAGACTATGAACAAGAGTCGCGCTCGCGTTAAAGTCACTGGTACTGTTACCTTGTGAAGGCCGCTCTTCAACGCTGCTATACCACAAGAGTTGTACCGTATTTGCCAGATTGCTTGCATTCGCACTTGCACCGGATCCGACATTCGATGTGTTAAAAACTTGATCCATCGAAATGAAAAAACTACTCGTGACCGTGCCCAAAGGTGGGTTACCAGCTTGGGAAAGCTGTTGCAGCGTCGGCGTTGTTTTTTGGGCTTTATCGTGTAATTCAGCCATCTCTAAATCTCCTGTCTAATAATAAGCACCCAGCTTTATTGCGCTGCAGGTGGCGGTAAGGTTGCAACCATACGGATAGAAGCTGTGAGTTCTTCCATTTGGAAATGCGGTCGCAAATAGATAACGGATCGATAAGACCCTGGTTTTCCTGGGACTTCGTATACGTCAATCCGAGCTTCTCTTAAGGGGAATTTTGCTTTCACGGGTTGTGATGCGTTATCATTCATCACCACATAGCTTGCAATCCAAGTGTTCAAATAATCTTCCACGTTACCACGAGTCAAAAAGCTGCCAATTTTATCGCGCATAATGACCTTAATGTAGTGAGCAAAACGAGAAGCTGCCAAAATGTAAGGCAATCTTGCCGATAGGTTGGAGTTAGCATTTGCATCTTCAAGATTATAGATCTTTGGCTTTTGGGCTGTCTGACCGCCAAAGAATGCGGCGTAATCTGTTCCCTTACAATGACATAAAGATATGAAACCAAGATCACTTAATTCTTTTTCACGACGATCGGTTATTGATGTTTCCGTGGGACATTTTAAGGCAATATCTCCATCGGTTGTTTTAAACGTATAGGCGGGTAATCCTTCAACAATACCGCCACCTTCTACACCTCGAATGGCCGCTGTCCATTTATACAAAGAGAAAGCATTGGTAATCCGTTGTCCCAATATATAGGCAGGATTTGTCCAACAAAATTTAGATGTATCTGCGCCTGCAACATCTTCCTCAAAGTTTAATCCCTCTGCGGGAAGTGTATTGGCACCATAAGGCAAGCGCATCAAAACGCGCGGCAATAACATGGCAACATAGCGAGAATCTTCTGTTTCCCGGAAAGAATTCCATTTAATCATTTCGAGACTTTCAAAAATCTTTGAAAGATCACGGGGAACACCTAGATGTTCAAAGCTATCAAGGTCGAATAATTTGGGATCTGCAGCTGTTAAGAATGGGGCATGAGCTGCGGCCGCAACTTGAGAAACTTTTTGAAGCAGTTCCATGTCTTGTGGATGTCGGGTAAATTCATAATCTCCCACCAAGCAGGAATAGGGATGGCCACCAAACGTTCCATATTCTTCTTCATAGATTTTTTTAAACATTTGGCTTTGGTCAAACTCAACCGCTTTTTCCAGATCATCAAGCAATTCTTTTTTGGTAATGTTCATTAAACGGAGTTTCAAATGTACAGCCGTTTCTGTATTCATCACCAAATAGCTAAGCCCCCGCCAGGATCCTTCTAATTTTTGAAAGGCGGGGTCATGCATAATTTCATTTAATTGATTTGCAATGAGATCATCAATTTCCAGAATACGTTGATTAATAAACGCAACCGTATCGTTACTCACGACAGTACCTTGCTCTAAAACTTGATTGACAAATTCTGTCACCAAATCTCGTGCAAATGGTTTTTGAGAGTCGTCCCGTGCCAATTTCCCTTTTGACATTAATACGTCAAGAGCGGATTCATCTGCGGGAGCCGGTGTGTTTGTATCGTCAGCCATATTCGTATCTCCTTATTTAGGCTTTAGGCGCTTCAGGAGCTGGGGCATCATTAATACCCAACTCTTGTTTTAAAGCATCCCGCTTTTCCGTATTGCTAATCACTTCGAGCAAAAGTTCACCCAAGGTATCGTTACCATCTAACTTAGTAAGTAAGTCCTTTAGTCGCGTTCGAGCTTCATATAATCTTTCCAACGCTGGAACTTGTTTCACGACGTTGACGGGTTCAAAATCTGCAAGATTTTTAAAGAATAATTCCGTACTCATTTGAGTACCGTCATTCGCCAAGGTGTTATTAACACGCAAGACTAAGCGAGGATTAATGGATGCCATAATCTCATTAATATTATCTCGATCAATTTCTACGAATTTACGATCCTTAACCTTAGGAAGGGCTTCAGCTGGCATTCCTGATAAATCGGCAAGAATTCCCATCACAAAAGGCAATTCCTTCATTTCAATGGCATTACCAATTTCAACATCATAGGTAATTTGAACTCGAGGCGGTCTTACCCGATCAAGTTTATGTTGTAAGCTTTCAACCATAATTTCGCCTCCTTCTGTTCCCCCACACTGGGAGAATTCCCGCGCTATACTTTAATTAATATCGGAAAAGTTTTAAAATTTTATTAATTTTGTAAAAGTTTATCTATTTTTTGAATTTTAAAATTTACTGACCATATTTAAGGAATACTTAAGGTATAAAAATACTCTCTTAAAGTCTCATTTGTTTGACTATTGCATCCAATCTATAAAATTGAGTAAAGTGCACAAAATTGAATGTTATGAAATGCTATGACAACTGTATGAGATTACTCGTCAACAAACTTTCTCTTATCCGCCAAATTAACCCGTGGGTGCTTGGACTGCTTTTTCTTATCGCAAGCATTGGTTTTCTCATGCTTTACTCCGCTGCCAATGGAAACATGCATCCCTGGGCCTGGAAGCAAATAATGCGATTTTCAATCGGAACCCTCATTATGATGTGCGTTGCCGTAATAGATAGTCGGACATGGATGGCATATGCTTACCCCTTATACTTTTTGTCTCTTCTCCTGCTTGTTGCGGTGGAAATTATGGGTTTTCTGGGAAAAGGTGCTATTCGTTGGATAGATTTATACGTAATTCAACTTCAACCGACTGAGTTGATGAAAATTGCCCTTGTACTTGCATTGGCTCGATATTTTCATAAGCGTCCCCTTGTTGAAATTCGTCAATTCTCCACTTTAGTCGTCCCCTTAGTGCTCGTTCTAATGCCCACTTTTCTTGCTATGCGTCAACCGGACCTAGGAACGGCTGTAATTTTGATTTTATGTGGAGCTACCATTTTTTTTGCAGCGGGCGTTCAATGGTGGAAATTTGCGGCTATCGGAGGAGGTGTGCTGGCAACAAGTCCTATAATATGGACACTTCTGTATGATTATCAAAAAAAGCGTATTCTTACATTTTTTGATCCAAAAATGGACACGGCCAACGCGGGATACCATATTACTCAATCTAAAATTGCCCTTGGGTCTGGTGGAATCACAGGCAAGGGTTTTCTCCAAGGCACTCAAAGCCACCTCAATTTCTTGCCAGAAAAACAAACTGATTTTATCTTCACTATGTTCAGTGAAGAATTTGGTTTAATGGGTGGTATTTTGCTATTGAGCCTATATGCCCTGCTCCTCTCTTATGGTTTTCATGTCTCCATAGCGAGTCGAAATTCCTTTGGGTGCTTCGTTGCAATAGGCATTACAACAACTATCTTCTTATATGTATTTATTAACATGGCCATGGTCATGGGAATGCTTCCCGTGGTGGGGGTCCCCTTACCGCTTATCTCCTACGGCGGGACAGCTTTGCTAACTTTGTTAATTGGTCAGGGATTGATTTTTTCCGTAGCTATTCACCATAATGTGCGCATTGGACGAAATTTATCATGACTGCCCAGGCCGTTAATGGATGGATTACGCTGGATAAGCCTTACGGAATGAGCTCTACACAAGCCACAAATTTAGTTCGTCGCATTTCGGGCGCTTCCAAGGCAGGACACGCAGGAACACTAGACCCTCTTGCCACTGGCGTTCTCCCAATTGCATTGGGGGAGGCCACAAAAACAATTCCCTATGTGGTCGCACATATAAAAAAGTATTCATTCCAGGTCACTTGGGGGGAACTGCGCATAACAGACGATGCTGAAGGTGCTGTTATTAAGACCCATGATCACCGCCCATCCTTGAAAGAAATTCAAGCTGTATTGCCACAATTTATCGGCCTCATCCATCAACGCCCGCCTCTGTTCTCCGCCCTTAAAATTGAAGGGAAGCGCGCTTACGACATGGCCCGTTCCGGAGATGAATCAATAGTGGCCCATTTGAAAGAGGCGATGATACTTAAAACACGCCCTATCACCATCTTTGATTTTGTTCTTGAATCAATTGATTCACCTGACACAGCGACATTTTGCATCACTTGCGGCCCGGGGACTTACGTACGTTCTCTTGCTCGGGATATCGCAGAAGTTCTGGGAAGTGTGGGGTATGTTTCTCGTTTAAGACGCTTAGAAGTTGGAAAATTTCATGAAAAAGATGCGATTTCACTGGAAAATTTGCGCGAATTCAGTCATAAATTAACATTGCATCGCCAATTCCTACCTATTGGGTCTGTTCTGGACGACATCCCGGCAGTTGCCATAACGGTAGAAGAAGCGAGAAAAATAAATCAAGGGCAACCCATTCCCATGAATCAAAATAAGGGTTTTGTGTCTTTGGTTGTATTGTGGTTAGTGGATCAAGTTATAGCCATCGCTGAAGTTAATGATGGTTATATCTACCCAAAACGTGTTTTTAAGTAGATCTCATTCCCAAACATACCTTTAAAGGATGTTCGAGGGTGCGTTTCCTGACAAGGCAAAAACACACAAAAAGTAGGCTTGGTAATTAACCTTAAGCAAATATATTGAAAAACTATTAATTATAGAAGGGATAAAAATCCGATGTCGATAGCCGCGTCACGAAAACAAGAATTAATTAAAGAATTTGCAACAAAACCAGGAGATACTGGTTCGCCAGAAGTTCAAGTTGCTATTTTGACTGAACGTATACGAAATTTGTCTGGCCACATGGAAACACACGCAAAAGATTTTCACTCCCGGAGAGGTTTGATTCTTATGGTTGGGCAACGTCGCCGACTTTTAGATTACCTGAAAAGCAAAAACGAAGAACGGTATCAAACCTTGATTAAGCGCCTTGATATTCGCCGATAAGATATTTTTGGTGATATCTCAAAGCAATACATAATCCTACCTGGGGCACTAAAATTATGTAAAAAAATGTTAGGGAGCAAAATTTTGGGGCTTTGCTCTTCATAGAAATAATATTTTCCCAAAATGAAAAGGTATATTAATGTCAAATATGTTTAAAATTTCACGCCAAGAAGTTAAGTGGGCTGACCGCACTCTCATCCTTGAAACCGGCAAAGTCGCGCGTCAAGCTAGCGGTTCTGTATTGGCAACTTATGGAGAAACAACTGTTTTATGTACAGTTGTGGCACAAAAAGAGCCCAACCCTTCCGTAGATTTTTTTCCCCTAACCGTCCATTACCAAGAAAAAGTTTATGCTGTGGGTCGTATTCCGGGCGGATTCTTTAAAAGAGAAGCTCGACCTTCGGAGAAAGAAGTTCTCACTTCTCGTTTAATTGATCGGCCAATTCGCCCTCTCTTCCCTGAAGGTTTTCGAAATGAAGTTCAAGTTATTTGTACCGTATTAAGTCATGACTTAGAAAACGATCCTGACATCGTTGCATTAGTAGGCGCTTCCGCCGCTCTTGCCATTTCGGGCGTTCCTTTTCAAGGACCTGTCGGTGCGGCACGTGTTGGCTATTCTGATGGCCAGTACATTCTCAATCCCACTCCTTCTCAATTGATGAATAGTCAATTGGACCTCGTTCTTGCTGGAACAAAAAGTGGCGTGTTGATGGTTGAATCTGAGGCACAAGAATTATCTGAGGATATTATGCTTGGTGCGGTTGAATTTGGCCACAAAGCTTTTCAACCCATCATTGATGCCATTACAAAACTCAAGAAAGATGCTGGCAAAGAAAATTGGGAATTACCTCTTCTTCCTTATGATGCACAAGCTATTTACACGAAAGTTAAAAAAACCGCTGAAAAAGATTTACGTAAAGCTTATGCCATTACCACAAAACAAGAACGATATACTGCCATTGCGGCGAGTAAGGCAGTAACTAAGGAAAAACTTCTTCCTGAAATTGAAAACGAGACCGCTTTAAGTCATGGATTGAAAGCATTAGAAGCCGATATTTTGCGCACCATGATTTTGGATGATAAGATACGCGTGGATGGTCGGGATTTAAGTACAATTCGTCCCATCGTTTGTGAAACAGGTATGTTACCCCGCACGCACGGAAGCGCCTTATTTACACGAGGGGAAACTCAAGCCCTTGTTGTTACAACTTTAGGAACAGGGCAAGACGAACAAATCATTGACGCCCTTGAAGGCGAATATCGGGAACGTTTCCTTCTTCATTACAATTTCCCCCCCTTCTCGGTTGGTGAAGTTGGCCGCATGTCCTCTCCCGGACGACGGGAAATAGGTCACGGGAAACTGGCATGGAGAGCTATTCGCCCTTTACTCCCTTCAAAAGAACAATTCCCCTACACCATTCGAACCGTTTCTGAAATTACAGAATCTAATGGTTCTTCATCTATGGCCACCGTTTGTGGCACATCCTTATCTATGATGGATGCAGGTGTTCCTCTCACACGCCCTGTAGCTGGAATTGCTATGGGACTTATTAAAGAGGGTGAAAAATTTGCAGTCCTCTCTGATATCTTGGGTGATGAAGACCATCTCGGCGATATGGACTTCAAAGTTGCCGGGACAACAAATGGTATAACAGCTCTTCAGATGGATATTAAAATCACGAGTATTACCATGGAGATCATGCATGTGGCTCTTAATCAAGCCCGTGACGGTCGTCTTCATATCCTCAAAGAAATGAGCAAAGAAATTGAATCTTCACGTGAATCTGTAAGCGACCATGCCCCTCGCATGGTTACAATTACAATTCCTAAAGATAAGATTCGAGACATTATTGGCCCTGGCGGTAAAATCATTCGTGAGATTTGTGAAACGACTGGCGCAAAAATTGACATTGAAGATGATGGCACCGTTAGTATTTCTGCAGTCGACGCCAAAGCCATTGATGCAGCATTGGCAACAATTAAAGGCATTGCTTGTGATCCGGAAGTTGGTGAAATTTATACCGGTAAAGTTGTGAAGATCATGGATTTCGGGGCTTTCGTTAATTTTATGGGTAACCGGGATGGTTTGGTCCATATTAGTGAACTCTCTCCAGAACGTGTCGCAAAAGTTAGCGACATTGTCAAAGAGGGGGATACTGTTCGCGTTAAGGTACTGGGATTTGATGATCGAGGCAAAGTTAAGCTGACGATGAAATCAATTCCCCAAGAAGAAGGCGCCCCTGAGGCTTAAGAAATCTAGAACCAACTTCTCCCTCTCACGGGGGAAGTTGGCCTTTTGCAAAGTAAGGCCTTGAATAGTTATACCAGCATATCTTTCACCACCATGGTTATCCCATTAATGATATTTTGAACAGCCAGAGCCGCTAAGATAATACCAAAGACTCTTGTTAAGACATTGGTCCCTGTCACTCCAAGAATTTTCATCACCTTGTCACCAACCAGTAGACTAAAGTAAGTAAACAATAATACCCCCATTAAAATGAAGACAACCCCCATTTCAGCTTTAAATCCGATGACTTCAGCTTGACGCATTAAAACAACAATTGAGGTTAATGCCCCTGGCCCCGCGATCAGAGGTATAGCCAAAGGAAAAACCGAAATATCGTCGCGATGAGCCGCTTCTTCCGCTTCATCTCCCGTCGTTGACCGTATACCGGAAGTCCGCGCAACAACCATATCAATGGCTGCGAGTAACAACAAAAACCCCCCTGCGATGCGAAAAGCTGGCTCTGAAATACTCATAGCATCCAATAGCTTATCGCCCACAAAAGCAAAGGAGAGAAGTAAAATAGTGGCAATTATGGTGGATTTTGAAGCCGTTCGACGTTTGCTGATTGCAGACTCATTCCTTGTTAAAGCGACAAACATAGGAACAACGGCAAAGGGATCAATAATAACAAATAACGTAACGAAAGCTTGCCATAGGAATTGGGACATAGGGGTGATCTCACAAAAAAGCACCATTGAGTTACTTTTAAAATCTAAGCACTCTTTGTGTGTAATACAAGATTACTTTTTATTGAAAATATCACGTGCTAAGCGATCACTGGCATCACTCGTTGTCATATTATACGCTTTTGCTGTTTCAAAAATTTCTAACAATGTATAATAGATACCTTCGACATGGTCCTTAACGGTGTCAGCATTATAATTTGGACCTTCATAGGTCACGTTGATTAGCCCGCCTGCATTGATTAAATAATCAGGAGCATAAAGAATGCCACGCTCTTCAAGAGCTTTTGCATGGTATGGCTCTGCCAATTGATTATTTGCGGATCCAGCAACAATTCTACACTTAAGTTGAGGGATTGTTTGATCATTTAAAATTCCCCCTAAAGCACAAGGAACGAAAACATCAACATCAGCACCAAATATGTCATCAGGTTTGACTGCTTTTGCGCCATACTCATGTATTGCTTTATGAACGAGAACTTTATTAATGTCTGTAACGACCAAATGAGCACCTGCCTCGGCTAGTCTTCTTACCAAGTCAATACCCACATGCCCCAGACCCTCCACACCCACACGAACGCCCGCCAAATCCTCTTTGCCCAACTTGTAAAAAGCGCAAGCTTGAATTCCGGCAAAAACACCCAGAGCTGTCATGATAGATGGATCACCACTTCCGCCTTCTTTATCATCTCTACCGACAACAAACCGTGTGTTTTCAGCGATAATGCTCATATCTTTGGGAGAAGTTCCCACATCCTCCGCCGTAATATATAGTCCTCCAAGTCGCTCAACAAACCGACCAAATGCCCGTAATTTTTCCGGTGTTTTCTCTGTCTTCGGATCTCCAATAATAACGGCTTTTCCCCCTCCCAATTTAAGGTTGGCAAGCGCGGCTTTATAAGTCATTCCTCTCGATAATCGCAAAACATCTTTGATAGCCTCTTCTTCTGAAGCATATGCCCAGTAACGGCACCCGCCCAGAGCTGGCCCGAGATTCGTGTTATGTATGGCAATTATGGCTTTTAAACCCGAAGCTTCGTCATAACAAAACGTGACTTGCTCGTGACCATCAAAATCATGGGCATCAAAAACTGACATTCTCTATCCTTAATTTTTTTCAAATAGTATTTTAAGGATACAGAGAGCTTGTTAAGATTTTATGAAAGCGGAAAGAAATGACGAACCCCGATAATGAGCATGACAAATAGCAACAGCCAATGCGTCAGCGGCATCGGCAGTTACATGACCACACGATGGCAGCAATCTTTTAACCATAAGGGCGACTTGATTTTTATCCGCATGGCCCACGCCCACGATGGATTTTTTGACCCGGTTAGCAGCGTATTCTCCCACAACCAATCCTGCCTGCGCTGGGGCTAATAAAACAATACCACGAGCCATTCCCAGTTTTAGGGTTGAACTAGGGTTTTTATTGACAAAAGTTTCTTCAACAGCAGCTTCATGGGGATGATAAAGCTCAATCACTTTTAAAAGAGCCTGATAGAGTTGAGATAAACGGTGGGCGAGATCATCTTTAGCATCAGAATGAACAACCCCATGAGCTACGTGCGTTAACCGGTTCCCCAAACTGTCTATAATTCCCCATCCAGTATTGCGCAATCCGGGATCCAGACCCAAAATGCGTACCGCTTTCGTCATCTTAAGCTGACAACTTTTTCAAAACGTCTTCGCTCATTTCGCCATTAGAATAAACATTTTGAACATCATCATTATCTTCTAAAACATCGATGAGTTTAAGCAAGGATTGAGCCGCATCTTCATCACATGACGCCATCGTTGTGGGGCGCCAAATGACTTTGGCTTCCAACGGATCACCATATTTTTGCACCAAATAATCCCGAACCATTCCAAAAGACTCCACAGTTGAAGTAATTTCAAAGGCATTATCTTCGGTCTCTAAATTTTCAGCTCCTGCTTCAATGACAGCTTCAAACACATTATCATAGCTTCCCACAGAAAGCGGATATCGCACCAAGCCAATACGCTCAAACATAAAACTGACACTCCCATTTTCCCCCAGACTGCCCCCGTATTTTGTAAAAGCGGTTCGAACATCAGACACTGTGCGATTGCGATTGTCGGTCAATCCTTCGACAATAAGGGCTGTACCACCGGGACCAAAACCTTCATATCTGACTTCTTCATAGTGGGAATTATCATCACCTCCCAAGGCTTTTTTAATGGCACGGTCAATATTATCTTTGGGCATATTCGCTGCACGGGCTGTCGAGAGGGCTGCTCGCAAGCGTGGGTTTGAGCTTGGATCTGCTAACCCTCCCCGTACAGAAACAAAAATTTCTCGAGCAATTTTGGCGAACATTTTGGCTCGCTTTGCATCTTGAGCGCCTTTGCGATACATAATATTTTTAAACTGAGAGTGACCAGCCATATGCATACTTCCTTATTTTGACAAATCCTTACCTTCTATTTTTGACAGATGATGCTTAACTTTCGCAAGTGATTTGTTATAATAGGGAACTTGACAAACATCGGTCTTTATTCTCCTCCCCCTTTTTTCCGCTCCCTTAATCGAGACAGTTGCACAAGAAAGCGATATCTGGCATTCTGCTGGCAATTGAGGACATTACCCTCTAGCAAAACGAATTGAAGAGAAGGATAATTTAAGACCATGGAAAATGCTTTTCCCCTTATTTTTAGCTGTGCCGCTTTGGCATTAATTTATGCCCTGTTGGCAGCACGAAGTGTATTTGCAGCCAGCGCTGGCACCAAAGAAATGCAAGAAATATCAAATGCCATTCAAGAAGGTGCCAAGGCCTATCTAAACCGGCAATACAGCACGATAGCTATGGTAGGAATTATTATTGCAGCCTTGTTGGCTTACCTATTAGCGCCCCTTGTCGCTGTAGGTTTTCTTATTGGCGCTGTTCTATCCGGACTTGCTGGCTATATTGGTATGAATGTTTCTGTGAGAGCCAACGTCCGCACCGCAGAAGCTGCTCGTACAGGTTTAGCTCCCGCACTTAACATAGCTTTTAAATCTGGAGCAATTACCGGAATGTTGGTGGTTGGTCTCGGACTTTTGGGCGTTTCTTTGTATTACTATTACTTGCTCTCCATCAATATTAGTCAACGCTTACTCCTTGAATCTCTCGTTGCATTGAGCTTTGGCGCATCTCTTATATCTATTTTCGCTCGTTTGGGGGGTGGGATTTTTACCAAAGGCGCAGACGTTGGTGCAGATTTGGTTGGGAAAATTGAGGCTGGTATTCCCGAAGATGATCCTCGAAACCCCGCGGTTATTGCTGATAACGTTGGTGACAACGTTGGAGACTGTGCTGGTATGGCTGCAGACTTGTTCGAAACCTACGCCGTAACAATTGTGGCTTCCATGCTCCTCGCCGCCATTTTCTTTACAGGCGCTGACCAAAAAACACTCATGATATACCCCTTGCTGATTAGTGGCGTTTGTATTCTCGCCTCAATCGCCGGTACGTTTTTTGTTCGATTGGGCAGATCTAATAACATCATGAATGCCCTCTATAAAGGATTCATTGCTGCAACAATTATTTCTGGTGGTCTCATTGTTGCCATTACTACACAAACTTTTAGCAGTTTGTATCAACCTTTAACGGCAGATGGTTTGTCCTTTACGCCGATGAACCTTCTTTATTGTGCTTTGACAGGATTAAGTGTAACAGGTTTGTTAGTCTGGATTACTGAGTTTTATACCTCTACTGACTACCGCCCTGTCCGCAGTGTGGCCCAAGCATCTACAACCGGTCATGCAACGAACATTATTCAAGGTCTTGCCGTTTCCATGGAATCAACAGCATTACCCGTATTGGTCATTTGTGGGGGTATTATTGCCGCTCACATGAATGCAGGTCTTTTTGGAATTGCGATTGCCGCTACAACTATGCTGGCCCTTGCCGGAATGGTTGTTGCCCTTGATGCTTATGGTCCTGTCACCGATAATGCAGGTGGAATTGCGGAGATGGCGAATTTGCCAAAAACTGTTCGCAAAGTCACGGATGCTCTGGATGCTGTTGGCAATACGACAAAAGCAGTCACGAAAGGATATGCAATCGGTTCTGCTGGTTTAGCTTCCTTAGTTTTGTTTGCGGCTTATACCGAAGATTTGAAACATTACTTTCAACATCTAAATGTTCAATTTAGTCTTCAAGATCCTTATGTTTTGGTCGGCTTATTCATTGGTGGATTGCTTCCCTTTCTCTTTGGCGCCATGGGCATGAAGGCTGTTGGCCGCGCAGGTGCTGCTGTTGTTGTGGAAGTGCGTCGTCAATTTGCAGAAATTAAAGGTATTATGCAAGGCAAAGCCAAACCGGACTACAGTGCAGCAGTTGATATGTTAACTAAAGCTGCTATCAGGGAAATGATTGTCCCCTCACTGTTGCCTGTGTTAGCACCCGTAATTTTGTACTTCGTTATTAATGCGATAGCCGGACAAACCTCAGCTTTTTCCGCATTGGGAGCTATGCTTATTGGAACCATCATTACGGGCTTGTTCCTAGCCATTTCTATGACCTCTGGAGGAGGAGCTTGGGATAATGCTAAGAAATATATTGAAGATGGAAATCACGGGGGCAAGGGATCTGATGCCCATATGGCCGCCATTACAGGTGACACTGTTGGCGATCCTTACAAGGATACAGCGGGTCCTGCCATAAACCCTATGATCAAGATTATTAATATCGTGTCTCTTTTATTGTTGGCTATTCTAGCACACTAGAGACAATAGACTTAAAAAGCCGCTGCCCTCATAAGGGACAGCGGCTTTTTTTATACAAGCCAAATTTTCAAAATTTATCAGCCTAGTTTTCCTAAAACAGCCCCACCCAAAAGGTGAATATGAAAATGTTGAACTTCTTGTCCTCCATGATCTCCTGTATTAGAAACAACGCGAAAGCCTTGATCTTGAAGACCCAGAAGTTCCGCAATTTTAGCAACTGTTTGAAAAAATATAGAAATTTCTTCCGTCGAAGCTCGAATAGAAAAGTCGAGTAAAGACGTATAGGGGCCTTTGGGAAGAATCAATACGTGAACAGGAGCCTTGGGATTAATGTCTTTGATCGCTAAAACAAATTCATCTTCATAAACACGCTCACTCGGGATCTCTCCCCTCAAAATTTTTGCAAAAATATTATTCCGATCATAAGCCATCTGTCTCTCCATAGTTAATAAATTCATCGTAGCAAATTCTTGCGCCTTTGAGAACTTTTCGTGTAACATGATAAATTATATTTTTACAATGTGAGTTACATCATGAAAACTTCACTAATTTCTACAAATACCAATGCTGATTCATGGCATGGCACAACTATTGTATGTGTCAGAAAAGAGGGGAAAGTTGTCATTGCTGGCGATGGTCAAGTTACTTTGGGGGCCACAATCATCAAATCTCAGGCTCGAAAAGTTCGTCGCATTGGTGATAACAAAGTCATTGCCGGTTTTGCCGGCGCAACTGCAGATGCATTTGCTCTTTTCGAACGCCTTGAGGCTAAACTCGAGAAATATCCTAGTCAACTGGCACGTGCTTGCGTTGAAATGGCAAAAGATTGGCGGACAGATCGTTATTTGCGCCGCCTTGAAGCCATGATGGCTGTCGCCGATGCCTCTGTATCCTTAGTGCTAACCGGTAATGGTGATGTCCTAGAACCCGAAGACGGTCTCATCGGCATAGGTTCCGGTGGATCATTTGCCTTAGCCGCTGCCCGGGCACTCATCAGTGTTAAAGATCTTGATGCTGAGGAAATTGCTCGCAGATCCATTGAAATTGCTGCCGACATTTGTATATATACAAATAAAAATATTTTATTAGAAAGCCTGTAAAGCGATGACTTCCTTAACACCTCGAGAAATTACAAGTGAATTGGACCGCTTTATTGTCGGGCAAGATGATGCAAAGCGAGCCGTAGCCATTGCTCTAAGAAATCGCTGGCGTCGCCAACAGCTGCCCAAAGAACTAAAAGAAGAAGTTTTACCTAAAAATATTCTTATGATCGGTCCAACAGGCGTGGGCAAGACCGAAATTGCTCGTCGTTTGGCAAAACTGGCTCAAGCCCCTTTCATTAAAGTGGAAGCCACGAAGTTTACAGAAATTGGGTATGTGGGACGTGATGTTGAACAAATCATCCGAGACCTTATTGAAATTGCGATTCAAATGACACGAGAGCGTTTGCGCGCCGAAGTTAAGGGAAAGGCAGAATTGCATGCGGAAGAACGGGTGCTTGATGCCCTGGTGGGAACAAGTGCTACGCCAGAAACTCGACAAAAATTTCGTCACCTTCTCCATGAAGGAGAACTTGACCAAAAGGAAATCGAACTCCAAGTTGCAGATAATAGCAATTTAAATATGCCAACCATTGATGTGCCGGGTATGCCAGGCGCCCAAATGGGAATGATGAATTTGGGCGATATGCTGGGTAAAGCTTTTGGAAGTCGCACCAAAGCCCGTAAGATGACCGTTGAGGAAGCTTATACAGTCTTGATTCAAGAAGAAAGCGACAAACTCCTCGATTCGGACAAAGTCGTACGCGAAGCCATTGATATGGTTGAACAAAATGGCATAGTTTTTATAGATGAAATTGACAAAATATGTGCTCGCCAAGACCATCACGGGGCAGATGTAAGCCGTGAAGGCGTCCAACGAGATCTTTTACCACTTATAGAAGGCACCAGCGTCTCAACCAAACACGGCACCATAAAGACGGATCATATTTTATTTATCACCTCTGGCGCGTTTCATTTAGCCAAACCGTCTGATTTGCTTCCCGAACTTCAGGGTCGCTTACCCATTCGCGTTGAACTCAAAGCTTTAACCAAGGACGACTTTATTCGAATTTTAACTGAACCCGAAGCGAACCTCATCCGTCAATCAATGGCCATGATGACGACAGAGTCTGTTACTTTAAAGTTTACGGAAGATGCGATAAATGAAATTGCGACGCTCGCCGCTGATGTGAATCAATCTGTCGAAAATATAGGCGCCCGTCGTCTGCATACGATTCTTGAAAAATTGATGGAAGACATTAGCTTTACCGCCCCAGAAATGGCAGGAAAGACCATTAAAATTTCTCAAAAAGAAGTGCGTGATAAAGTGTCTGACCTCGCCAGCAACCCAGATTTGTCAAAATTTATTTTATAGCTTACTATCTTATAGTCTTAATTAACATACCACGGGGGGTCTTCCCCGTGGTATGTTCAGAAAATTAACGATTAGTCAGATTTTACATCAGTCTTGTGGTGAGAATTTGTGTTTTTTTTGCAATCTATTTGCGCACGGAATTCCTTATATTGATCCGTTTTCTTGAATTGCGTACATTCTTTAAACTCATAACAACCTTTTATAACATTATTTCGCTCGCTACATGCAGTCTCACAAGCACCTGAGCCAGGAAAAAAACCGATGGGTTCAACTACAAACCAATTATATACATTGCCCATTTGAGGGGAAGCATCATATGGTACACCGTTTAGGCCCATGCCTTCCCGTAAATTAAATGTGCTACAATAGCAGGCACATTTATCACAATTATTTTGATTCCACAAAGAGCATATAGATTCTACCTGAAGATTTGTGTTAGCTGCCGCAAAAGGTGTTGAAGCTGCTAAAGCAATGGTGAGGGCCTTTCCAGGATTATTTACCGAAAAGTCAATCAGATTATATAAGCTGCTCGCTACCACTTTTCCGGCATAATATGCATTTCCTAAATAAGTGGAATATGTGGCAGGCTTTGCACCGTCTTGAGATACAAGAGAATCATTGATTGATGCTTTTTCGCCTGTTAGATGTGATGTACGTAGAGCTGTAATTTGACTAGATTCCTTCCGCTCAATTTTATCATCCGCTGAGTAAGTACCCGAACAAAATGCTATAACCATACAGCTCATAGCCATGGCTAAAAATTTAAATTGACTAAATTTCATAATTTACTCCTTTATAATTAAATTAACAATTAAATATATCAAAAGACAAAACTATTAAAACAATATAATTATGCATCAATAAAAGTCTTTGATGAAGATTATATTATTATTAATACTAATAAATAGTTAATCTTACCTATTTAATTCACCTATCTGTTCTAATTTAAACCACCTTTAAAGGAGATAAATATGATATCTTATATTTAAAATTTATTGACTTTATTAATTATTAAAATTATATTATGCATGTTCTATTTCCAAAAATAAAAAATAATATTATACAAATCACTTAGGAAAATTAAATGAGTTTAAAGCTTAGCGGCATGCGTATCTTCGTCTTGCATATACTATTTCTGGCTTCATTACCTTACGATGGCTGGACCGCAGAAAAAGAGGCCATTACCAAAGCGTCAACTTCTTCCTCAACGCCAAGAATTGAAGAAATTGATGATGATGCCGAAAAATCGAAAAGTAGTATGCCAAATATTACTGCCACATATCCATCTGAAGCCATCAATTTTTTTGATGATCAAGCTAGAAGAATGCCCTTTCAACTGGGATTTGAATTTCAGGAAATTAAGGGACTTTGCAAATGGGCGTTAGCAAATAATACTTTTCAAAAAAAGCCTTTTTTCTATATTGAAGACCGAATGACAAAGAAACGATTATGGCATCTTGTCATTGATACAAGTGATATTGAATTTGTCACTGTCCCTTTTGCAGATTCTGAAGAGACGGATTTAGAAAAATGTATGGACAGTATATTATTATCATTTAATGTTCTTGAAAGTATGTTGTTAGAACAGCGTTCTATCAGTTTTAATAAATGGGCGCAAGATATGACACCTTTATTAGAAAAACATGGCTTTTCAATAATTTATTTGCCCGCATATGATTTAATAAGAAATAAAAATTTAGAGTGTTCACCAGGTTGGGTGCCAGCATTTACCCCTCAAGCCACCATTCAACACCCGTTAGAATATACCATTCCATTGTCTTTTATGCTATTTGGGTTTAATGATCCTCGTTATATGTTCTCATTTTGTGGAAGTCTACCTTGTCTTGACACTCTACGTTCTGCTCAAGAAGATGGAGATTATGAACAATTTTTTTCAATAGTACGAGGCTATTCCGAAAAAAAGCTAAGCGGCTTAGTCTTTTTGCACGCACACACACTTGCTGGAATGGCTGGAAAAGCGGATTCTGATGACAAATTGCTTAAAGAGACTTTGAATCATTTACAAGATAATTATCAAGTCGATCCAAAGTTAAAAGTAAATCTCATGTCTCGTCGACCTTTTTCTGCAATGTTTGAAAATCTGAAATTAAAAATACATTACACCAATGCATTCATGGGGGTTATGAGTAATAACTCGAGCTTTATGGAAGACATTGCAAATTTCCCAAAGGCAAACTATGCAGAGCAGCATTTTCATACTGAAACAGGACTTGTAACATCTCTGATAGATTTTTTACCCCTATTTACCACAGAATTTGCTAATGCCAATGCGCCCACACTTAATTTATTACTTTCTCAAGGTGTAATGAGCACTACCATGCTCAGAAATTTTAGAGCAGAAGTTATGACAGATAATAATCAACCCGTTGCCCAGTTAAGCGCGGCATATTGCAGATCTGCCATTAATTCAGTTGAAAAACCTGAAAAAAGGTATAATATATCTCTAGAAAAGCCAGGCGTTACAAACCAGCCTACAAAGTATGATGCTTTATCCCCACCCTGGTTTTTAGACTTGGAGAATTCTATGGGAGCATTAAAAGACGGTTTTGTACCCAAATTTGGAGAGGCTATAGTTGAGTTTCGGGGCATAAGAAATGTACAACCCCCCTTTCTTAAGAGAGCTGGATTAAGTACCGACATTCTGGGTAATTTTCTTACGAACCCTAAAAAAGATTTTAAAACCCAAGCGTTATCATTATTTAGATATCTAAGAGATTTTGGAAAACCGAGAGACTTGCAAGATTTTTCTCTTGGTTTGACTTTAGCAGTGGCTAAGTATTAAATGAGGAGGCAAAGATGCTTAATAAATTTTTTATAATACTATTTGTTCTATATACATCAGCAACCTCTCAATTACTGGGATGTGATCAAGGTGACCTTGATTCTAAAGCGAGTAATATAGCTGGTAAAATATATAACAGGCAAGCTGTTTCAGAAGAAATGATTCGAGGAACTTTAACTTTTATCTATGATGAGACGACTGTTAGAGAAATGTATAAGTCACCAGTCGAGTTTAATGCACTAATGAGTGAAAGAACTCAAGCCTTACAGGATAGTGGTGATTTTTTAACTTTTGCTTCTTTATGTAAAAATATATATGACAAAGGCACTCCCCTAGAACAAAGCGCCATACACATGTTATTTCTAAAAACAAGCGACTATGTTCAAGATTTTTATTATTCTCGTCAAAAGCGAACTAAAGCACCAAACATTTCCGCAGAAGTTCGTCGAAAAAATGTTTTAGCTTTTTTGAATTTTGATAAAGAGCCGTTATCTAATTCTGATAAGGATTCAGTAGGAGCACACTAACTCTACTTGTTAGGGGCGAGAATTTAATAACATTTAGAAGTCATTAGATTGGCGAGGCTTTTAAAGAACGATTAATTATTTGAGGTGTAGATATTGTTGTAATTTATCCTTGATATCACCTAAGTAAGCTCTCAATCAGAAATCAGAGTTTCTAACGTTTACCCCCCCTGTAAGAAGTTGTCGTCAACTCTCAGAGTTAGCTCTTGACCTAGGTGCCGCCCCAATTTATGATCAATTATTCTAAAAGATACGACATTATGAACAAAAATATTAATTTTTGATTTGTCTCTTGTTTTCAAGAATATGATCTCTTCATTCTTAAAGGATAGATTAAGGTGAACCTCTTACAATTTCGCCAATATACGAAACGAAACCCCTTCATAGTTATTTTTGGAATTTTGGCAATTCTGTTTTTTGTGCGGATGAGTTTTTTTGAAAAGCCGCCCAAACCAATTATTGCAAGTCTCCCCAAAGTAACCATAACGGATATGACAGCAAAACCAGTCATTACAAGCATTCATTTGAATGGTCACACAGCAGAAGCTCGTCAGGTTATCCTCAAAGCAAAAACGGGGGGACGTGTACAATCTCTTTTTGCCCTCAAAGGGCAAAAAGTTAATTCTAATCAAGACATCCTTCTCTTGGACCCTGAAGATCGACCCGCTCGTTTAGAAGAAGCTCGCGCAAAACTTCATCAACGGACGCTAGAATTTAAAGCAAACACAAAATTAGAAGCAAAAGCGGTTGCATCTCATAATGCTCTTGCCGCCAGCACCGCTGAATATGAAAGTGCAAAAAGTGCCCTGGCAAATATTGTTCAAGAAATAGCTGACACACGAATAAAGGCACCGTTCAACGGTATACTTGAAGATACTTTTGTGGAAATTGGGGATGTTGTTAATAGTGGGGACAAACTTGCAACCGTTATCGAACTCAATCCGTTAAATATCATTTGCGATATTTCGGAAAAAGATATTTCTCGGATTAAAGTTGGTGGAGAAACGGAAGTGACTCTTCCCTCTCTGGATGAAAAAAAGCTATCCGCACGCGTTATTTATATTGCCAAAGCAGCTGACCCAAAAACCCGCACCTATCGCGTGGAAATGCAGACCGACAACCCAGAAATGATTATTCCAGCCGGTCTTACGGCTCGCATTAATTTTCCAACGCACAAAACAATTGGATATACTATCTCACCCGCTACGATAAGCCTGCAAGATGATGGCACAGTCGGAGTGAAAACTGTTGAAAACAAGAAAGTTGTTTTTTATCCCATTCAAGTTGTTGAGGCCAAACCAGATGGTCTGCTTGTTACAGGCTTACCTGATCAAATCGCCTTAATCACTACAGGGGCAGACTTTGTTCTAGATGGTCAAGAAGTTACTGCCAATCGAGAACCGCTTAAAATACCGGAAAAAACATCATGAATGCTCTGATCGCTGCCGCGTTATCTCGCGCACGCACAGTACTTTCTTTATTAGCACTCTTCACTTTGTGGGGAATGATTGCTTATTATCAAATTCCTAAAGAATCAACCCCAGACGTTAAAATACCCATCATTTACGTTTCCCTTATTCATGAAGGCATATCCCCTCAAGATGCTGAACGTTTGCTCCTTCGTCCCCTTGAACAAGAACTTCATAATATTGAAGGCGTTAAGGACATGAGGTCTACCGCCTATGAAGGTGGGGGGAACATAATCCTTGAGTTTGCAGCCGGATTTAACTCCGACAAAGCCCGCTACGATGTGCGAGATCGTGTGGATTTGGCAAAACCAAAGTTACCGCAAGAAACAAAAGAGCCCCTCATTAATGAAATTAATCTCAGCCTGTTTCCTGTTCTCATTGTAAAACTCTCGGGACAAATTCCTCAACGAACATTGTTTCGCATGGCCCGTGATTTAAGAGACGCCATTGAAGGCGGATTGCCCAGTGTTCGCAAAGCTGAAATTATGGGTGACCAGAAAGAAGCCGTTGAAATTCTCATAGATCCAACCCAGGTTGAAGGCTATGGGTTAGCCTTTGACCAAGTGATCCAAAACTTTACGCTCAACAATCAATTAATTCCTGCCGGCAACATTGAAATGACTAAGGGCCGCTTCGCCATTAAAGTTCCAGGCATTTTAGAAAATATTCAAGATATCCAGCAACTTCCCATTGCTACAAATGAAGATGCTGTCATTCGTTTGGAAGATGTAGCCGAAGTCAAACGCACCTTCAAAGACCGGGAAACCATTGTTCGGGATATGGGAAAATCAGCCGTATCTTTAGAAATTTCAAAACGAACAGGGGAAAATCTTCTTCAAACCATCGAAGATGTGAAGAAAATTGTCGCAAAAGAACAAAAAAAATGGCCTGATCATGTGACCATCTCCTATGCTAACGACCAATCTCACAAAATTCGCGATATGTTAAATGACCTTCAAAATAGCATCATTCTAGCTATTATTTTGGTCATGGGAATTATTGTCATGAGTTTGGGCTGGCGATCGGCTCTCCTGGTTGGTGTGGCTGTTCCCGGTTCCTTCTTAATGGGCATCATGATCATTTCTCTTATGGGCTTAACGGTTAACATTGTGGTCCTATTCAGCCTTATTTTTGCTGTAGGAATGCTTGTTGATGGTGCCATTATTGTTGTTGAATATGCGGATCTCAAAATTGCCGAAGGCATGCCTCCCCGAGAAGCTTATCTCCATGCCGCTCAAAGAATGACTTGGCCTGTAATTACATCGATCGTTACGATTATAGCTGTTTTCATGCCTCTTCTCTTCTGGCCCGGTGTGCCCGGACAATTTATGAAATTTATGCCCATTACCTTAATTGCCGTCTTAAGTGCCTCTATTTTGATGGCCTTAATTTTTATTCCCGCCATTGGTCAATTTTTAAAAGTACCCCCCAATAATCTCCATCAAAACCACACGGATAGTTTTGATAATCTTTCAAGTCTTATGGCTAAGTATTTAAAAGTTTTAAAAATTGCCCTGGATCATCCCAAACGGACAATTGGCGGTGCCATTTGCATTTTAATCCTCGTGAAAGTTGCCCATTCATATTGGGGACGTGGGGTTGAGTTTTTCCCGAACATTGAACCGGAAATTGCGGCTATTCAAATTCAAGGACGCGGCAATTTATCCATAACAGATAAAGACGACCTGGTTCGACTTGTTGAGGCAAAAATTTTACCCATGAAGGAATTAAAATCCGTTTATGTTCGGACAGGCTCCATGGTTGGGGGCAGTAGTAATGGAGCCGAGGTTGCAGAAGATGTTATCGGCACAATTACTATTGAATTTATTGACTGGAGAAAGAGACTTCCCGCTGACAAAATACTTGAAAAAATTGCTCAAAATACAAAAGATATTCCTGGAATTCGGGTCGAAGTCCAAAAACAAAAAGATGGTCCCCCCGCCCAGAAACCTATTGATATCGAGATCAGCGGTCCTATTGCCGAACATCTGAAGCCATCTCTTCTCTTATTGCGAAAACATATGCAAGAAATGCCAGGTATTATGAATATATCTGATAACCTGCCTATTCCGGGGATTGAATGGCAGCTAACCATTGATCGCGCTCAAGCCGCAAAATTTAATGCCAATATACGCCAAGTGGGCAATGCTATAAAACTCATTACGAACGGCATTACAGTTGCCACTTTCCGTCCTGAGGATGCACGGGATGAAGTCGATGTTGTTGTACGCTATTATCCGGAATATCGCCTATTGGATGAGTTGGATACCTTAAAAATTCAAACATCAGCTGGATTGATGCCTATCAGCAACTTTGTGACCCGCAGCCCCCAACAACGTGTCAGTAAACTTGATCGTGTTGATGGTCGTCAAGTTTTGAGCTTAAAGGCAGATATTGTGCCCGGCTTCTTAGTCGCCGATCAAATTGAAAAAATACGAACAGCTATCCCCAATTTAAAACTTGATCCTTCCGTCGCCCTTAAGTTCAAGGGAGAAGAAAAAGACCGACAAGAATCGATGATTTTTTTGATGCAAGCTTTTGTGGTTGCCATCTTCATCATTGCTATTATCCTTATCACTCAATTTAATAGCTTCTTTAGCATGGGACTCGTTTTAAGTGCCGTTGTATTGTCCAGTGTCGGCATATTTATTGGCCTTCTGGTACACGATATGGCCTTTGGCATTGTGATGGGCGGTATTGGGGTCATTGCCCTTGCTGGCATTATCGTTTCCAATAATATCCTTCTCATAGATACCTATGATTTATTGATCGCCCAAATTAAAAACCCCACCTTAGCCCAGTATCGCGAGGTCATTATTCGAACATGTATTCAACGGGTCCGTCCCGTTATTTTGACAAAGCTTGCCACCATTCTTGGTCTACTACCCTTAATGCTTGGCATTAATATAGACTTCGTCAATTTTGAAATTACCCAAGGAGCACCCTCTACTCAATGGTGGCGCCTCTTATCTGTTTGTATTGTCTACGGCGTTTTATTTGCCTCAAGCCTCACTCTCTTGGTAACACCGGCTGCTCTCATGTGGCGGGCCATACGCCGCATCCGAAAATAAATTTTGTTTAAGATTTAGTTGATATTGTAAAAAAAATATTAACCCCCCTTGACATAAAAATAAGTATGGAGGACCATCAGCATCATTTCATGTTTTTTATAATAATAATATATTTTCTCAAGGATAAGATTCGAATGAAATTTTCACGTTTTCTTCTGATATTAATTTTTAATTTTTCTCTTCTCTCCCTGGTTCATTCAACAGAACAGAATGCAAACAATGAAGCGGAATTGCTTAGTGCTTTTGAGACAATTAAAGTGAAGTGTCGTTTCCTTATACATAAGGAATATGCAAACCCCCCTTCTGCAAATGATCTTGACCAGCTTGAAAAAACCCTCGGATCTACTCTTCCCCAAGCTCTTAAATTATACCACTTAAAATTGGGAAACTTAATTTTTGGAAATATTGATACACTGCCCACAGCCCATAATGAAAACAATGATGGAACTTACAACAGTAGTTTACTTGCCTTTATTGAAGATGGAAAAACTCAAGGTATCTCTGCGGAATGGATTCCGTTTTGCGAAATTAATGGCGCTTTTGTTTGTATAGAAAAGCATGACCTAAGTGAGGGTGCCCATAAAATAGGTTATTTCTCAAATTCCCATAGGGGGCTTAAAATAGAACCCAATATTTACCCAAACTTTTTACAGTGGCTTGTCAATACCTTTAAGATTAATTAGAAGAGGTGTCGGAAGCCAAAAGCGCCACAATTGCTTTGTTAAAGTTTTCCCGCGCAGGGTTAAAAAGTTCCCGTTTTAAACTATTTTTAGGAAGTCTATAAGTTTTACGGCTAAAATGCCAAAACTGGGAATATTCTTTGTGATGAGTTCCTGTGAGCAATATAATGATTGATTTCGTTTTATGGGTCAAATAATCATAGTGAGTTAAATGATGATAATTCATAGGTTTTCCGTCTGGGCCTATGGGTGTCTTACCTAATTCTTTCATCAGCATTTCATTGGTATAACCACCTTTTTCAACACGCTCAAGATCAATCATGTCTTTTGAAAAATAGAGATCATATCCATTTACATGGAGATGAGTTAGCTGATCAGCCGTAAATTCTAAAAATTTAGTTTCAAGCTCTAATTTTGTAATTTTTCCTGTAGGAGTTTGCCTTGACACGCTGGTATCTAAACTCAACTCAGGTTCGTCAGTTTCTACTGGATTAAGATCGTCGTCGTCATTATTGTCAAACAGACCTCGTGCAATACTTATCGCATTTGTTTCACTATTTGTATCTTCATCCTCCTCTAAAAAAGAGTCATCTCCCCCCAATTGTTTTTTCCGCCTCTCAATATATGACAAATATTTTTTAAAAATATCAATTTCCCGTTTTACTTCAGCTTCTAAACATTCTTTTGTTTTGCCACGAGCTAATTCCAATTTTAAAAATTTTTCGTTTTCTGCACGATTTTGTTCTAAACGTTCTTGGGGAGTTATTTCAGCCTTCGGCTCTGTATGGGCTGTAAAACCCAATCTACGCACAGTGCCCTTCGATTTGGCATCCTTAACCATCTGACGAGAAAGAACAATGCTTGCTACAGGACTGTAAAGGGAAGCTTTTGAAAATTCTGGATTACGAATAGGAGATGGTCGACTCTCTTTCAATTTTTGAACGGCATCTTCCAGTTGGGGGAGTGCGCCTCCGAGTCTTTCAAAAGCACTTATTTTTGCTGGAGATAATACGCTAAAATTAATAGCGCCTTTATCGTCTCGCATTTCCTTATATAGGCTACTATTTAATATAGCTGCCAAAACTTGATCTTTTTCACTTAACCCCATTTGTGTCAAAGCTTGAAGAGTTTGTTCTGAAAATTCATGGGGAAACTCTCTATTAGCAGATAGCGAAACTTCCCTACCATTGGTGCGAGAATTATTAATATTTTGAAGACTTGGATTCTCGGGTCCTAATACACGATCTGTTGTTAAATTTTTTTTTGGTTTTTTCGTTTTAGAATCTTCTACTGAAGCAGAAGTCAGGGGACCCCATTCTTCATTTTGATCATCGATGTCAGTATTTACGGTTCGAGTTCTTTTGATTATTTTTGGTGTAGACGACTTACACCCTACATCTCTAACACCCTTACTAGTGTCAAAACCTTCACAGGCTTCTAAGTGTTGCCCCATAACAATGGAAATAGCGATTAATAATAAATATTTAATAATTTTGTTTTTAATATAAGTATTCATAAAATTACATTATTTTCTATTCTGGGTTAATGATTCGCAATACATATGTATACACTCCATTCATACATTTCAAGTATTTTATTCGGATAAATTATATTTAAATTAAATTTTATTTTTTGTTTTTATATTAAAATGCTTTTTTTGTATGAAATAGAAAATTTTGCACCTAGCCAAAATCAATTAGTTGTTTATTAAAATGATAAAATACAAATAATTATATTTTATTTTGTTTAACAATTAGCTTTATTTAATAATTTTTTTCAAAAAAATTTTATTTATAAATTTTTCAATTTTTAATATTAAAAAAGATAAATTAACTAGCTTTTTATTCCCAAAATTTTACAATTTTTAAAGAATAATATCATATTATCACAAAAAAATTAAAAATGATCCATAAATATCCATAACTGCCTATAAAATTTTGATAATTTATTCAAAAAAATTCAGTAAAAACAATTGAATTTTGATTAAAAATAACAAACATATTCTTAATTTTTTAACTCAAAAAATTCAATAAATTTACTTTAATAAATTTAAAATAAAAAAATTTGACTTATAAAATATTGAATGCAATACCAAGTGTAATCAAAGAAAAAGTAATTTAAAAAATTACAAAAAAATAATAATTAAAAATTGCGTTAAAATAGGAATAAAAAAATGCACAAGGTTAAAAAACTTTGCACACAAGCTATTGTGTGCTCACTCTTAATATCTCATGTTATGGGTGTTGATGTGATGTCCCCCGCCCAACCGCAAACACCACAAGCTCGATATTTGCAACCTTTAAGTCCGAACTCATCTCCCTTAAGCAAGCTAAAGCCTCGCCTTTTTCATAGTTGGCTGCAAGCCCATCGAGAATGGTTCTTTGATGGACGACGGGTTATTTTTTGCGATTTAGAAGCTGATCCTAAAATTGGAGGGCCTATCACGGAAGCCACATTCATAGAAACGCAAAAAGGAGAAGCGACGGGAAAAGTACTTCACTATTATTTCAACCCTGAGACGAAGGTTACTCATCCACATGTTAAAAAAATTGACCCCATAAATCCAAAGCTACAACCAACATTTTCTCAAGCAGCACCTGATATATATGATTTCATTAAAGGGGCAACTCTTGTGACTTATGGACCTTTTGATGCCCGAAAACTTAAAGAGCATTTTAGTTATCAACCGCCCTATGGAACTCTCTATGAAATTACTTATGTAGATGCACTTACCATGGTTAAGCATGATTATGCACGTAGCCAGGGCGTAAAAGTTACTTCCACTCCTCATAAAAAAGTTACGACTATTTCAAAAACCCGGCGGGAAGTTCGCAAAGAAGAAGCAAAACGGCGCAAAGCGAACCGAGACGCCAAAGAAAATAAGGAAATAAGAAAAGAGGAAAAGCGTCAACTTGCCAAGAGTCAAGGACTTGGATCCCCTAAACCCAAGACTCGTAAATCTATTTTTACGGGACAAAAGTTTAGTCAAAAGGAAATTGCCAAAAAACATGGTATTGATGATAAATTCGGGGCCGCCTCTATCGGAATAGATGCCGCGCAAGCTTACACTAGCAGCGCCATCCCGCATGCGCATCAAGGGGAAGATCATCATGCGTTTACGGATACTTTAAAACTTGCTGGAATTGGAACTCTTCTTGCCCAGCCTGACGCTGAAATTCTTGCTGCTCGAAAAGATGTTGCAAGTATAACGCGTGTCCTTGACTTTGGAACTCCCGATGATGATGAAGCTGACGTTCGCAGTTCTACTCATACCTCAAATGATGATGACAGTGATTATGGCTCTGCACCTGCCCCAACACCACCCTTGGAAAGTCCTAAAGCCATTAATTTCTCCAATAAATTTAAGGAAAATACCCCTCCCGCCAAACGCCCAAGGAAGTCTCATCCCCTTCACAAAAAGAGTAATGCTGCGGAGGATAGCGAGCTTGGAAGTGAGGAATCTTCTGGTAGGGTTAAAAGAATAAAATCTCGCTTAACCAAACCGGCATCGCGAGATATTACCTTATCTCCAAAAAAGAGTGCCCAACCCCAGACGCTAAGAAAGCGTTACCGTGTCAATGAAAAAGACGACCTATCGTCCCTAGTCAGCGAAGAAGGATCGATCCATACTTCTTCTCCTCGAGTTAAAAAGGTATCTAAACGGTCTGCCACGAAGAAAGCCATAATGTCTCAACAAACAAAACCAAAAGACAAAATGTAATAAATTAAAATTGAAAATAAAAAATAGCAATCAATGCAAATAAAAAAGAGGGGCGTTTGCCCCTCTTTTTTAATTTTCCTAATAAAACTATTTTTTTGAATCATCTTTGCCATTTTTTACTGGTTTTGTTTCTTGAGCAGCTTGCGTTTTTTGCTGCTCATAAAGAGCTGCAAAATCAACCGGAGCCAACATTAAGGGTGGAAATCCTCCATCGCGGGTTACGTCAGCTAAAATGTTGCGGGCAAAAGGGAATAATAACCGTGGCGAATCAATCATCAAAAGGGGGCCTGCTGCATCTTCTGACACAGAATCTCCTAAAGTAATGATTCCAGCATACGTTAATTCCGTTACGAAGAGAGGAGCCTTATCTCTTGTAGCATCAATACGAATTTCTAAGATAACTTCAAAGTTACGTCCGCCCAAATTATCCGCTTTTGCTTGGATGCCCACTGATATATTCGGTTGAGCATTATTTTCATTTGTAAAAGAAGCGATTGGACTCGGATTTTCAAAAGATAAATCTTTAATATATTGAGCGTGAATAGTAATGGGCAAAGTCATTGCCGGTGCATTTTCCCCTTGAGATTCAGTAGACATTTATGTTTCCTCCTTCATAATATTGTATTATCTTCAAGTTGTAGCAATTTGATGACAACCTCGTCTAGACTAGAATAGCATATAAGAAGTTACAAAAGTCTTGACGATGGATATAATTGCTAAAATGCAGCAAAAGCTTTAAGGGAGATATGGCAATACGAATGATGGAAATACTTTTTTTTGCTTTTTTAACCGGCTATATGGTTTTTCGCCTTTGGTCCATATTAGGTAAACGTACAGGGTTTGAGGCACCGCCTCCTCAAGCGGGAAGTGATCCCAGCAATATTATTGCTTTGCCGGTACGATCTCAAAAAAAATCAACGCCTCTTGAAGATTCTATAGAGTCGGCGGCGCAAAATATGGTCAACGACGACGAATTAAAGAAAATTCGAACTGTAGATCCTTCTTTTGACCTAGAGTCCTTTTTAAATGGAGCTGTTACAGCATTTGAGATGATTGTGGAAGCCTTTGCCAAGGGAGATAGGACAACATTAAAGCCCCTTCTCAGTCCAGCGGTTTTTAAATCTTTCTCAAGTGCTTTAAAAGATAGAGAAGAAGCAGAACATACCGTTGAAACAAAAATTGTTGGCATGAAAGATCCTGAGGCATTGAATATTGAAATCAAAGGAAAACAACAGCAAATTACGCTCAAATTTGTCAGTGAACAAGTTACCGTCACAAAAGATGCCGAAGGCAAAATTTTGGATAATCCTGCCCACTTAAGCTTAAATATGAATGATATTTGGACCTTCAGCCGACCTATTGGGTCAGAAAATCCTAATTGGGTTTTGGTTGCCACACGAATAGAAGGTAATTAGGACATGGCTCAAGTGCGAAGCTTGTGCTCAAGTTTTCTTTTTGCCCTTTCCATTCTTTTAGGGGGATGCCAAACACAACCCACTGCTGTCTCGTCTCCTCTCGAATTAATACCCGTATCTTATAAAGACTTGCCCGGCTGGGACAAAGATAAAATCTTAAAAGCTGTGCCGGCGCTCAAGCGATCTTGTGAAACACTATTAAAGAAAGACCCATCAAAACCAATGGCTACACGCCGGTGTGGCGGCGGGCAAGTCGGCGACTGGCGTCATTTTTGTACACAGATTGTAACAAAAACTCCTCAAACGGAGGCCGAAATTCGCCGTGTCATTCAACATTATCTTAAGCCCTACCAAGCCTCATCTGCCGAAGGAACAACAGGATTATTTACAGGATATGACGAACCCGAACTGCGAGGTTCAAAGCATCGTCATGGGCGCTATCAAACCCCCCTTTATCGTCTTCCGGGCTCTAAAGTGCGCTATAAGGGTGTTCCCCGCAGCCGAATTGTCGCCGGCGCCCTTAAAGGCAAAGGATTAGAATTGGTATGGGTGGATGACCCCATTGATGCCTTCTTTCTTCAAATACAAGGCTCTGGACGCGTCCGCCTTGAAGATGGTAGCCTTATGCGCCTGGGATATGCAGGTCAAAATGGGTGTGCCTATTATGTTATCGGAAAGGCCCTCATTCAAAAAGGAGTTCTTTCCCCTGGGGATGTTTCACGTCAATCGATTCGTAAATGGTTGCGCCAACATCCTCGCCAAGCGGAATCAATTATGTCGCTCAATAAATCTTATGTATTCTTCAAGATACGCCATGGGGAAGGTCCTATTGGCAGCCATGGTGTTCCTCTGACACCTTTGCGAAGTCTGGCGATTGACAAAGAACATATTTCTCTTGGTACTCCTTTGTGGATTAACATCGACCATCCCAACTCAGGAACACCTCGCATTCAATCCCTCGTAGTTGCTCAAGATACCGGTGGGGCCATCAAAGGAAGCATTCGAGGAGATTTATTTTGGGGATCTGGCCCCACTGCAGATGATTGTGCTGGCCGTATGAAATCTCACGGAGAATACTATTTGTTGTTGCCCAAATGAAGGCATAATAACGATGAGTCGAAAAAAGAGAGATCTTACAGAAGAGGAAAAATCCTTATGGGATCGAATTTCCCAAAAGATTCATCCCTTACCCAAAAATAAAAAACGTAAAGCTCCTGCTCCCGTCACCCCTTACCTCCCTCTTCGTAAAAAACCAGAACCCTTAGCATTTTCGCAAACCTCGCGTACACATCGAGAACATTTATCTCCCCTTTCCCATCGCATCCAACGCGTCCGAAACGTCAAGATTGATGCTCGTATTGACCTTCATGGACTCACCCTTGAGCAAGCCCGCCTGAAATTAGCTAAATTTTTGATAGCTTGCCAGAAAAGACGCGATCTTTGGGTTTTGGTTATCACTGGCAAAGGTCGACAAAATCAAGAGCACGATGAGTCAGGTCTCCCCCTTCTTAAAAAGACTTTACGAGATCAAGTCCCCCAATGGCTTGAAGACCCAGTTTTGCACACTGTTATATCCGCCTATACAACGGCCACAACACAAGATGGAGGGAACGGGGCATTGTACGTGAGATTAAAGCGGCTCAAATAAAGGCCAACAATCAAGATAAAAGAGCAAACAAAGACATAAAACGATTATTATATCCACAATTTTAAGGGTGAAAAATTGTCTCTCTTTGCCGCTAATAGTCTTTAGTAGTTGAAATTTTGGCATTTATTCTTTAAATAATGAAGACAGTGTATACTTAATAGATAAAAATCCAATAACTTGAGTTTAAGGAGAATTCCATGGGAATGAGTTTGGGGCATATGGCTTTGTTATTCGGAATAGTTTTGGTTATATTTGGAGCGGGCAAACTACCCCGAGTGATGGGGGATATTGCTAAGGGTGTCAAAGCGTTTAAAAATGGAATGAAAGATGGTGAGGAGACGGATATCATCGATTCACACACAAACAGTTTCCGTGATAAAGACCATAGTGCATAAATGTGATAAAACATGATTGATATTGCATGGTCTGAATTTTTATTTATTGCCTTAATTGCCCTAATTTTAATTGGGCCGAAAGAGCTACCAGCTGTTTTAAGAAATATTGGTCGCTGGATTGGTAAAGCTCGAGCTTTTGGAAAAAGTCTCTCTGATCAACTGGAACTGCATATCCATCATGATGATGCCCCCACCCCCATGACTTCGCAACCAATCGTTCAAAATAATGATCCGAAAGAAAAAGATTCAGCTTCTCTTGAGAATAAAAAGTCATGAATCAAGACGTCATTTCTGATAATCCCCAGCCCCTCATTGAACACCTTTTAGAATTGCGGCAACGACTAATTTACGCTTCTATAGGGTTTTTCGTCGCTTTTGCTTTTTGTTATGCATACTCCGAGCAAATTTTTCAATTTCTCGTCCAACCGCTTGCAACTTTATTACAGGAAAAAGGCCATCGTCGATTGATCTATACAGGCCTGACAGAAGCCTTTCTTACCTATATCAAAGTAGCCGCATTTTCGGCTGCATTTTTGTCATTCCCTGTGGTCGCTTCACAAGTTTGGATGTTTATTGCGCCCGGCCTCTATCGCAAAGAGCGTAAAGTCTTCGTCCCCTTACTTTTAGCAACTCCTTTGCTTTTCTTGATTGGTGCTGCTTTTGCTTATTATGTCATTTTTCCGGCTGCATACACTTTTTTCTTAAGTTTTGAGACACCAGGATCTACGGGTCAACTTCCCATTGAACTCGAAGCGAAAGTCAATGAATACCTATCATTTGTTATGCGTCTTATTTTTGCCTTTGGTATTAGCTTTGAATTGCCTGTTTTATTGACATTATTGGCAAATGTGGGTATGGTGACTTCGCAAGGCCTTATAACCAAATGGCGTTTTGCGGTCGTTGGAATTTTCATTGTTGCTGCTCTCATCACGCCCCCCGATATGTTGAGCATGGTAGGATTAGCCATCCCGCTCATTATCCTGTATGGTTTATCAATTCTCATGGTAAAGTGGGTTGAGCTTAAGCATCCGTAAGGTTGCTGATAATTTATAAAGAGTTATAATTAGGTATGCTAGATCTAAAATTAATACGCACACAGCCAGAATTACTGGACCACGCCCTCCAACGCCGAGGAAAGCCGCTTATTGCTGAAGAGATTTTGAATCTAGATACGCACCATCGCGCTGCCCTAACAGAACTTCAAACTTGCCAAACAAATCGTAATACTCTTGCCAAAAAGTTTGGGGAAGCCAAAAGTAAAGGGCAAGATACAGCCCTATTATCTGCCGAATCAGACCGCCTAAAAACAGAAATCACTCGATGGGAAAAAGAGGTCGAATCCTACGAACAGAATCTCCGAAATCTCCTTGAAACTCTCCCTAATTTACCTGCACAAGACGTGCCTGACGGAAAAGACGAATCTGAAAATAAAGTTATTCGAACCGTTGGAACCATACCAAGCTTCGACTTTACCCCCAAATCTCATTTTGATCTTGGAGAAATGTTGGGATTGATGGATTTTGAGCGAGCAACAAAAATTTCTGGTTCCCGATTTGTTGTCCTATATAGCCATTTGGCACGGTTAGAGCGTGCCCTAAGCGCCTTTATGATAGACATTCACACAAGCGAATTCGGCTATCGAGAAGTCTATCCCCCCCTTATGGTTCTTGAAAAAACAGTTTACGGAACTAGCCAACTTCCCAAATCTCGCGAAGATATGTTTGAGACAACCCATGGTCTATGGCTCATCCCCACCGCAGAAGTCGCCTTGACGAGCCTTGTTGCGGAAGAAACACTCTCAGAAGATTCCCTACCTTTGCGCTTTACAGCCTATACGCCTTGTTTCCGCGCAGAAGCTGGCGCAGCCGGGAAAGACACTCGTGGCATGATTCGTCAGCATCAATTTGGCAAAGTAGAATTGGTAAGCATTACCACACCTGAACAGGCTGTCGCCGAACATGAACGCATGACTTCCGCTGCAGAAACTATTCTGCAACGCCTTGAACTCCCTTATCAAGTTGTGGAACTTTGCGCCGGTGATTTAGGCTTTCAAGCCGAAAAAACCTATGACTTAAATGTCTGGCTTCCCAGTCAAAATACTTATCGAGAGATTTCAAGCTGCTCTCGCTGTAGCGATTTCCAGGCACGCCGCCTGAATAGCCGATATCGTCCTCAAGCAACGACTACCGATCAGAAACCAACTTTACAATTTGTCCACACCCTTAATGGCTCAGGATTAGCCGTAGGTCGGACCCTTGTCGCCATCATGGAAAATTATCAACAACCCGATGGAAGTATTCGTATTCCAAATGCCCTAAAGTCTTATATGCATGGCATAGAAGTCATAGAAAAAGAAGGGCAAATTTAATTATGCGTATTTTGTTAAGCAATGATGATGGTATTCATGCTCCCGGATTAAAGACTCTAGAAAAGATTGCGCGTGAACTCTCAGATGATGTGTGGATCGTCGCTCCCGAACTCGATCAAAGCGGTGCCAGTCACTCTTTAACTTTGCGAGACCCACTACGCATCCGAGAGATATCCCCGCGGCGGTTTGCCATTAGTGGAACACCCACAGATTGTGTAATGATTGCTAAAAAGCATATTTTAAAAGATCATCCGCCCACTCTTGTGCTATCTGGAATTAACCATGGTAGCAATATGGCCGAAGATATTACGTATTCAGGAACAGTCGCTGCTGCTATGGAAGCAGCACTTTTAGGAATTCCTGCCATAGCGTTAAGCATTGTGACGTCTCACGCACATCCAACAAAATGGGCGACGGCAGAACACTACGCGCCAGATATTATCCGACGCTTGCTTAAAATTAAATTTCAAGACAATATCTTTGTAAATATTAATTTCCCAGATCTTATTGCCTCTTCCGTCAAAGGAATTGCGATAACCAAGCAGGGTCAACGACGCCTTGTCGGAAATTTGGAAGAGCATGTTGATCCCCGGGGTCGACAGTATTACTGGATTGGTGCTATTCACTATGATGGAAGTGGAGATGAGGGAACAGACCTCAAGGCGAATTCAAATGGTTTGATTTCTGTAACCCCGCTTTCTTTAGATTTTACGCATCGGGAAACAATGAAACAGTTAGAAAGGGTGTTTACACAATCATGAAAAAGCAAAAAACAACTCTCGTGGCTCTTGTCATTTTAGCCTTAGGTATTTTAAGTGGATGTACCTCACGTAATGGCCCTCCTGCTTCTGTTCATTATGATAAATCTGCCAGCCCATACCATGTGGTTAAGAAAGGGGATAGCATTGCCTCTATTGCCAAAAAATATGGAATGGATAAACGCGAACTTATTCGCACAAATGGTTTAGAATCTCCTTACCGAATCGTTAAAGGGCAGCGTTTGCTTGTACGCCCTCATAAAGCCAGAAGATCCACTGAAGAATTTGTAGATGATTCAGATGGTCCCATTTCTGAAGAAGTCGGTCATATTCCAGAAGAAGATGGCGTTCAAGTTAAACAATTAGCCCCTGTAACTGGTCTTGCTAGCCAGGCTTTAAATTCTGGCGAAATATCTTCTGATGGTAGAGAAAATCCTGAAGTGGATGATGAGGGAGAGAGCCTCCGATCAGATGAAAATCAAGACTCTCAACAAAACCAAAAATATGATGAAGACAAAATTGACGAAGCTGAGGGGCGTGGGAAGCATCGCAATGTTGACCAACCCTCCAGCATGCCAAAACCCCCTCCTGCAGCTGGCAAATACATTCAACCTGCCAAGGGAAATATTATAAAAAATTATAGTAAGTCTGGAAAAGGAGGCGTGCCTCAACATGATGGAATTACAATTGCCGCTCCAAAAGGATCACCTGTTGTTGCCGCAAATAATGGTGTTGTCGGTAGTGTTGGAAACCATTTGCGAGGTTACGGAAACGTCGTCCTTGTTAAACATAATGATGGAAAAATGACCGTTTATGCTCACTTGGAAAAAATCATTGTTCGCAAAGGCGATGTCGTATCTGCCGGTCAAAAGATAGGAACCGTTGGCCAATCCGGCAAGGCTGCTAATCCTCAACTTTATTTTCAAATGCGTGAAGGGACCAAAATTGTTGATCCCAATAACTTCTTAGGTTAATAGTGTAATAATATGTTCAAATTTTTTAGGAGAAATACGTTATGGGAACTAGCTTTGATATGATGGGCATATTGCCTTTTGCGGCTATGATTGTTGTTGTATACTTTATCATGCTGCGCCCTCAACAACAAAAGGTGAAAATGCACCAAAACATGATTGCTAACTTGCGTCGTGGCGACCGAGTGGTCACAAGTGGGGGTTTAATTGGGACCGTTTCTAAAATTGTCAGTGATAAAGAAGTGCAACTCGAAATAGCGGATGATATTCGCGTTCGACATGTCAAAGGACATATTACAGAAGTTTTGGCGAAAACAGACCCCATAAACCTTAACGAATCTATTGATTCCATATCGTCTAAAGATAACTTTAACAATGCCATTGTCAAAAGAACAAGTACCACAAAGTCGAAAATGACACGCAAAGCTCCTGCTAATCGAGCTACAGGAAAGTAAAAGCATGATATATATCTCCCGATGGAAGATTTTTTCTATTCTTTCGGTTTGTTTGGTAGGGTTTTTGTTTGCTCTCCCAAATATATTACCGCCAACTCTTTTTCAAAAACTTCCCGAAGTTTTCCAAAAAACTATCAACCTTGGATTAGAGTTGCGAGGCGGTTCGCATCTTCAATTAGAAGTTGACCTTAAATCTGTTTTGAAAGAGCAACTGCTTAATACCCTTGACGAAGTTCGGGCCACTTTGCGAAAAGAGAAAATAGGCTATGCGGGGCTTGCCATAAATTTGCCACAATCGAGTGTTGTATTCTCGTTACGAGATGTAAAAGGCGACCCTACTCAACAAGATAAGGTCCTTAAACTTCTTAAAAAACTTGATCCCCAAGCCACTATTGTTATTACGCCCGATGGGCAAGGATCTCTCACACTCTCTCCAGAATCAATTCAACAGCGCAACAAAGCTGTTGTAGAACAATCGATTGAAGTTGTCCGCCGACGCATAGACGAAACCGGCACGAAAGAACCCTTGCTACAACGCCAGGGAAATGACCGCATCATAGTTCAACTTCCCGGCGTTGAAGATCCTGCTGAAGTAAAGCGTTTGATTGGGCGTACAGCCAAGATGACATTCCGCATGGTTGATGAGGAAGCTGGTCCTATAGATATATCACCCAGCGGCCAACCGAGAGCCAATGTGTCCCCAGGATCAGAAATATTAAAACTAGAAGATAAGTCGGCGAGAGCAAGTTTCATCGTGATAAAAAAGCAAGTCGGTATCAGTGGAGATAATTTAATCGATGCTCAAGCTACTTTTGAACGTGATGGGGGAACGCCTGCTGTTAGTTTAAAATTTAATGCGATAGGAGCCCGAAAATTTGCAGACCTATCAGGCAACAATATCGGCAGACGGTTCGCTATAGTACTGGATGACAAGGTCATTAGTGCTCCCGTGTTCCGTAGCCTGATTCCCAATGGCGAAGGCATTATCAGCGGAAACTTTACCACACAAGAAACTCACGAACTGTCTCTACTTTTAAGAGCAGGCGCTCTGCCTGCCCCCTTAAATGTTATTGAGGAGCGTACCGTTGGTCCAAGTATGGGAGCAGACTCGATTCGAGACGGTCAATTGGCAACAGTATTAGCCTTCATTTTTGTTGCGATCTTTATGATTGCCAATTACTCCCTATTTGGTTTGTACGCTGATATTGCCTTAGGGTTTAACTTAATCTTCTTGTTTGCAGCACTGTCCTTATTACAAGCGACATTAACTCTGCCAGGAATTGCAGGTATCGCCCTCACCATTGGTATGGCAGTTGATGCAAACGTACTCATTTATGAACGTATTAAAGAAGAGCTACGCAATGGGTTGCGTCCTGTTGCCGCCGTTGAAGCTGGATATACACGCGCGATAACAACCATTGTAGACTCAAATCTCACCACACTTATTGGGGCGGCTGTTCTATTTGAATTTGGAACAGGACCTATCCGTGGATTTGCCGTGACTTTGGCTTTGGGAATCGTGATCTCGCTTTTCACGTCTCTGTCCCTTACTCGTCTTATTATCGTGACTTGGCTGCGTCGACGCGGAACTGTCACTTCACTGCCCATTTAAAGAGGCCTTACTACTATGTCAATTCGTCTCATACCATATAATACAAAGATAGACTTTGTTGGATTTCGTTACGTTACCTTCACACTCTCTTTGGCCGTTATTATCATATCCGTCTTAAGCTTTGGTTTTAAGGGACTCAATTATGGCATCGATTTTCGCGGTGGGTATATTCTTGAAGTCCGTCTGCCTGAAAAACCAAATGTTCCTGAGCTACGAACAAAAATTGAGAAACTGGGATTGGGCGAAGTTTCCTTGCAAGACTTTGGGAAAGATAATACCTTACTCATTCGTTTAGAAAGGCATGATGAAAAGGGCAAGGAAGATTCTACTGTTCAAGCAGAAACCTTAGGAAAAATAAAAAGTGTACTGGGTGCGGGGGTTGATTATCGACGTGTAGAAACCATTGGTCCCAAAGTTGGAGGTGAACTCATCCGAAATGCTTTATATGCCATTGGTTTTGCTCTCCTTGCTATGCTCCTTTATATTGCTGTGCGGTTTGAATGGCAATTTGCAGCTTGTGCAATCATGGCATTAATGCACGACTGTATCGCTATTTTAGGCCTTTTCTCAGTCTTTCCTTTAGAATTTAATGAGAATGCTGTTATCGCCATATTGATTACGGCCGGCTACTCAATCAATGATACCATCGTCATTTTTGATCGTATTAGAGAAAATATCCGTAAATACAAAAAGATGAATTTGGGAGAACTCGTCAATAAAAGTCTTAACGAGACTCTTACTCGTACCCTTCTGACAGCTTCCACCACACTGCTTGCCCTTTTAGCCCTATATTTTTGGGGCGGCAAGGTCATTTCAACTTTTACCCTACCCATCATTATCGGAATTATCATTGGATCATTCTCTTCTATTTGCTTAGCAGCGCCTCTTCTTCTTTATCTACACTTAAAGCGAGGGGAAGACGTTTCTTTACAAGACTCTATTGTCCGCGCAAATTAAACTTTTGACCGTTCAATTGATTGTTTTAAAGCGATACCAAAAGAAAAGAAAGGCAATAATAGTGGGAAGGAAGTAACCCAAAATATTCCTTTTTTTTCAGCCACATATTTATGTATACAAACAGAATTTAATATGTAATAGAATGAGGGTGAGTTGCAACGCAAAAGAGTTGGCTAATGAACCAAATTCTTTTACAAGTTTTAGCGCAAGATCCCATGAAAACGCCGGGTATATGCCTAAGTTTTCGGTGGTTAGTGCCGTTGTTTCCCCATCTTGAAACAGTCAGTGGGTGGTTTGTTTTCCCCCTGTTGGGCACCTGGCTCGGGTGCTTATTCCTAGACATCAATGACTTATGCGATCAGCTGTTCTCTTTCACAGGATTATTATACTTCAGCACAATTGTGAGCATGATTCCCAAACCAAATACGTCTTCAAAATTGTGGATCAATACTAACCTCTTTACCATTGTTTGCTATGCCGTGTATTTTGCTGAGCTCGCAATCGTTGCCCACTTATGTCTAGACCTTGAATATTCTGTAAGCTGGCTCTTCAGCCTCAGTTTTTCAACAATTTCCATTTTCATGTTCTATGGAATTCTTCATATATTTGGATTCAGCACACCCGCTTATCTGAAAACAATTGCGACAATATGCCTTGTAACGGACGTCGGCAGTATATTAGCATTAGGTATTATATCACCATTTTGGAGCCATTATGTAGCCTCAGGAGCAAGTATTTTTTTCTTTATATATTTTTTGTATCCCTATCGCCGCCCCTTAATATCTTTTGGATTGCCAATCACTCTCTTGCAGCGAGATACAAACTTATCGATTTTGCGATGCTTATTTTGGGGGGCCTTGACTGTTTGGGCAGATTACATTGCTTTAACGCCGTTTTACATTCTCGAAATGATTTTAACGTGTGAAAGCCACAACAAACACGATTCTGTCCTGAATTACTGTAGGAATTGGTACACAACCCACAAATTCAAACTATGGGAAAATATGGGAAATTTCACCCTAAGATTACTTTACTACCCAAAAATTATGGGAAAGTTTTGCACACAAAAAAAGGCGCTTTCTGGTGATTATTTCAATTCTGGTGGTCGCCCGGTTCTTTTTATGAAATCTCGATCCTTTTTATATTCGCGAAAATTATGACCGGAAAAGTTTAACTAAGTGGTCAACGTTTTCAATTTCGTATTGATACGTTGTATGTGAGGTGAATTTTCCTGAAAAGAATTTTTGACAATTCTCAAGGCTTGATTTAAATACTCGACGCTCTGATTTTTAAAAATTTGTTCTTGTTTATGATCAGACTCACTGTTGGCTTGGTTTGCTTTTTTCAAATAAAGATCAGCTAAATTTTCCAAACATATGTATCCTTCGGGATAGTCTCTTTGCTGGTATATGAGTAACGCTTTGTTTAGCCAATCTTCAGCAACATCCATATCCCCTTCCAAACAGTAGGCCTCTCCTAAAAGGCGCATAACGTGAGCCGTATCTACATGCTTTTTACCAAAATTCATTTCGAAAATGGCTAGACTTTTTTTCAAGAGCTTTTTGGCTTTTTGGTAATCGCCTGTTTGAATGTAAACTTTCCCCAAGGAAGCTAAATCCGCCCCTACAAAGACATGATCCTCAGCAAAATATTTTCGATAAATTAATTGACTTTGTTTTAAAAGACTTTCAGCTTTTTCATAATCTCCCAGCAACACATACAAATTTCCTAAATAACCCAAAACCCAAGAAACCCCGACGTAGTCATCCGACTGTATTTTGTAAATATTCAAGCTATCTTCCAATAATACCTTTGCTTTTTCATAATCGCCAAGAATAGTATAAACACTTCCCAGCTTAGCAAGAATCCAAGCATGCCCAATTTCTTCAGGAGCATGCTTTTTATAAATATTTAAACTCTGTTCCAAGAGATCCTTCGAAACTTTATAATCCCCCAAATCGCGATAAACTGAGCCTAAATATCCTAAAACGCGTGCACTGCGAAGATAATTAGGATGTTTAGAATAAATATCAAGACTTTGTGTTAGCAAAGCTTTGGCTTTACTATAGTCACCCACTGAACGATAGAAATTTCCTAAATAAATTAAAAGAAGAGCCTTTTTTTCATGATTCTCACCATAAATCTGAGTGAGATTTTCAAGGTTTCTTTCCAACAGCTTTTTGGCTTTGACGTTGTGCCGTAAATAATAGTATATGCATCCTAAAGCACCTCCAATTGAACTTTTAGTCTCCGGATTTAGCAAATCGTCCCGATTCAAAAAAGCCTCACAATGCGGCACAAGAAGCTTCATTCTGGAAAAGTCTTCTTTATCAATTGCTTTGACCATATAGGTTTCCAAATTATTACTTATGGTCTGTATGAGAGAACTTTGCGGTGTTAATTCTAGTGATTTTGATAGGTACGCTAAAATTATTTCTTGCGCATTTTTGTGTAAGGAAAAGGTTGAATGGGAATTATCAAAAGATTCAGTTGTAATCAAAGAGTATTTTTTTAGATTGTAAATAAAGTTGTCAACGACTGTATCACCTTTCAACGTTGAAAGCAGGGCATTAGGAATGTTCCTATAATCAAGCAAACTACTATATACCAAAAGATCTCGAAAATCCTTATGAGTATCTATAAGTTGGATGGCAGACAATGTAATTATATTATTGCGTGTTTTGGTATAGCCACTCGCTTCTTTAACCACATCCGCTTGAATATTTTGAAAATCCTTATTATCTTCGTTCAATCTTTTCAAATACTTTTCATAAGAAATGTTTGTCGATTTTAAGTAGTATCCTGCAATGGAGACATCCAAAGGAAAGGGAGGAATTTCATTTAAAAACTTGTTAGCTTCTTCCTCTTGAGCGGGGGTAAATTTTTGGTTTTTTTCCGTACACATAATCTTAATAAATAAGTTAAGTTTTTCTTTGGGGGATAACTCGCCAATATAGATGAAGTTATTGATTAAATTATTGTTTTTTGTATTGCCATTACTGGTGGTAACAATAATTTTTCCATTGCCCCAAACATTGCTATCATACGGGAAAAATTTTTGAATATCGGTAAATCTTTCTACATTATCATAAATGAGAAACCAATTTGAAGATGCCTTCAATTTCTCTTTAACAAAGGAGATGATTTTTTCATCCTTCTCAACGTTATTTTTTATATTCTGTAGGGCTTGGAGTACCTTACGTTCTTGCTCTGATGTACATAAAGTATAAGCAAGACTCTCAAAAGACGCCATTAAGCTTTCTCTGGTAGATGCGCTAATTTCCCAAACAACTTTATTTTTTTGCTGAAGCGCAAACCGTCGAGCAATTGTTGACTTACCAGCACCACCAATGCCCACAATAGCAACAACTTGTATGCCATCATTACCTTTAAGACCTTCTTCAATTTTTTTCATGATTTGCGGGCGAGCCAAATATGTATTTTCTGAAGGCACTATCAGATCTGAACGAATGGAGCGGTTGATTTTGCTTTCTGCTTTTGCCAGCCCAATCCCTATGTCGTAGTTGGTGACATATAATCCCACGCCCAAAGAGACCAGCACTATTGTCGAGATTGATATTAACTTTGTAATTTCTTTTTTTGCGATTGAAAGAAAGGAACGCTGACTTTTGAAAGAGTTATCTTTGATTATCGTCTCTTTTTCAGCAATTTCTGAGTGTAATTCCTGCCTACAGTCAAACTTTGAAACAATGAGGGAGAGATCAACTTGGGAAATAAGTTTTTTAAGTAAATTGAAAAAGTACAAGTAGTACGTATTTCGGGACTCAAAGAATATTGATTTTGTTTTCAGGCTAGGGCTAAACGTAGAAGGTACGTTCGCATTATAAAATACATACGTAACATTTCCTGAGTTTACAAAATGGGAAGGGAGCATTTTATTAACCGCACAGATTTGCTCGTCATCTTCCTTTGGTAAGCTTGTAACAAATCCTGGAGAAAAAACATAAATGAGACGATCATTAGAAGATGAATTCCCTAAATTTAGGAAAGAATTTTGATGATGTACGTCCCCTTGTTCTATTAAACTGACATTAATTCCACATAAGTTAAGATGCGTTTTAAGACTTTTGATAAAGAGACTTTGAGAATGTTGTTGGGAATCACATACAAGATAACAATGTATGCCCTTGTCTTTGATTAAGAGATTAACTTCTCTCAAAACGCGGTAAAAATTAAATTGCAGAAGAAGAATTCTATAATGCTTTTTAATGAGATTAATATGGTTGTGCTTCTCGAGAAAGTCAATGATACCTTCCCGCGAATTCGTATCCATTTTCCGCATGACATTTGCTGTATGCGTCTCAACAGTTCGTGTTGAAATTGATAAGAGGGAGGCAATTTTGCTTGAACCTCTTGTATGAAAAATGAAGGTAATGACATCTATTTCTCGATGGGTAAATTTAATCCCATTTATCGTGAGCAAACGATCGTCGTAAGGAGGAATTAAAATATTGTTGGTTTCCATTGTTTTTCCTATTAGCTCATTTTAAAAGTCCCGAAATTTCTTTCTTCTTTTAATCCTTACCAAGTCTTATTCACTACCTATCCAATAATAGTAGTAGTCGGGTTCTATATCATCGTCAATGTCGCCCAATGGCGCGGGTAAGACTTATTTTTATTTGCTATCAGCTTTTTAAAGCTGATCACGTAATGTTTACGAAACATACGATCTAACATCCCCGTGTAGAGACCAAAACACTATACGTAAACTGTACGTAGGTAAGATACTTACGCTGATTTTCCGGATAAAACACTCTCCTTATTTTAATCTAGAGTGGAAATATAGGAAAAATATTAAGAATTGTAAAGGAGGGATCCATGATACCCACTCGCAAAAGAGCCTGTCTAGAAGTGGTTTTCGTAGTACTCATTCTTACCCTCCAGTATGCTTACGGAGAAGATAATCTTATAAACATGCGATATGTGTCATCCCTTTATCGAAAGAATAAAACAGGTATTATGACACCCGAATTTGATTCTGAAGAGCCTATAGAACAAATACCTAACCGACAAATTGTAGCGAAGATGGGACTAAATGACGCATAACCTATAGTTGAAATGAAGAAAAATAATATAAATTCTAAGGAGAAACAATAATGTATCCTATCCTCATCCTATTATTAGGGCTACTCTGTGTAACAATAAATCCCACAGACCTCCCTAGTAATATACCGTCTGCAAAGCTCGAACCATAAAAAGATATTTTTTAAAACTTCTTCACACTCTCATACGTAATTTTTCTCACTTATTACAAGTAACGAATAGGACAGTAATGAAAACTACAATAATCTTGAAAGAAGCGTGCCTCAATAGATAAACCGTAAGGTTTTTGAGGAAAGTCGATTTTTGAAAGGGATAGGTTTATCCCAGGTGTTTTGTAATTCGCTTGATTTCTTTTGCCACCATCTCTTCAACAAGTGAAGGAAGATGGGTATCAATCCATTGCTTAATCATTGGCCGAATTAAATCTTGAATCAACTGATCAAGCGTCACATTCCGCTGATCTGCTAAACTAGGTGATTTCTTGGGAATAGACTTTGAAGCTTGGGCCAAACGCATTAAAGAGCTTGCTGAAGCTGCCATCACTTGCGTAGATCCCAATGTTTCTTCACCTTCTATAGAATAAGATCCCTTTAAGGGAGAACGCAGAGATTTTTCCGCCTTTTTAGTGTCAATAGGGTTGGTCAAAGTCATAATAGACTCTTCAAGAACTTTCTTACCCAATTGTGTTCGAGAAGGAGGCGTCCATGCACTCTGATGTTGCGAGGTCTGCTGGGGGGAATGTCCAGATGATAGGGGACTTTTCAATTCCAAAATATCATGATCATAGAGAGGCACCGCTCCCTGATGTTGGTGATTGACTTGAGACGCATGAGAACGCGTCTCATTTTGAAGATCAAAGATAGGAGGCGTAAAACTGTCTTTTGTCACGGTCGCAACCTGCGGACGAACTTCTCTCTCGGCTTGAATCGCTGATGTATTATGAGAATGAGGAAGGTCTGTAGCCGGAGGGACAACAGACTGTGACAAATCTCTCTTATAACATTTTTGTTTGTTAGAATCTTCAGGAGGATTATCCGTAACAAATTTACGGATTGAGGCTAGGATTTCCTCCATCGACATCTCATCTTCATGGTCGCGCTTCGGCGTCATTACTCTTTCCTCTGGTAAAAATCATTATAATATAAAAATAGTCTACACCGAACGATACAGAATATTCCAGAACTAGATTTTAGTCGCATGTCTTTTTAATAAATAAGAACCGTATTTACAAGAAAAAAGCCCATAATAAATGTTCTCTTTTCAGTTGCCCATCCCATTGGCATTTCTGCAGGGACTTAGATAAGTGAAGACATAACACCTCTACTAAGAGGTACAAACTATTTTTTGAATATTTATACAAGAAAAAAACCTACCTCACAAATACAAATTGTAAGGTAGGTTCATTGATAAATGATAGCTTACGAGAAAAGAAATTTCCCGAGGAAAATTTTCTTATCTTACCAGCTGTTGCGCACATCCTGATAGTGCACTTGCGGGTCATAGCGTTTTACTTTTAGCTTCATATCCATAGCTGTTAAACGTCCCATGATAGCTAGTACTTTATAAGCATTCTCATGATAGCTTTGTTCAGCTTGAACAAGTCTTAATTGAGCTGACACCAATTCTCGTTGAGCATTCAATACATCCAAAAGAATTTTTGAACCTACCAACATTTCTTGACGTGTCCCCTCAAGACTGACTTGGTCTGACTGAACTTGCGTTTTATAGCTCTTAACGTTCGCTTTCGCTGCCAAATAGGTTTCCCAAGCTGTCACGAGATCCTGAATGATTTCTCGACGTTTTGTTTCAATTTTAATTCGCGACTGTTCCGCAACTTCGCGAAGTTCGCGGGTTCTTCCTCTAAAAGCACCACCTTCATAAAGGGGAACTCTCAAGTTAACAGAGACTTTTTCGGTCGTTTGAAAATCGTGCGTTTGTGTCGGTACAGATTGAAAATTGTATCGATCAATTGTGGTCGAGCGACCGATAGATCCATTAAGATCTATTTTCGGTAATAAATCAGCATCGCTAACTTTGATTGCACTTCGATCAGCTTTTTCTTGATAGATAGCTGCTAAAATTGCTGGGTTATTTTTCTTCGCAATCTCTATAGCTTCTTTCAATCCCTGGGGAAGAATTGCAGGCTCAGCTGGCTTAGTAAGCTTGCCAGGACGAGCTCCCGTTACTCTCTCAAATGTTGCCTCAGCTGACAACAAAGTCGCCTCTGAGGCTTCACGTTCGGCCGTTCCTTGTGCTAAACTTGCTTCAGCTTGGGCGATACTTGTCCGGGTCTCTTCACCAACATCATACTTAGCTCTAGTGGCATCAAGAGTTGCTTTTAAGGATTTCTCGTTACTGCGCCTGTATTCTAATTCGGCTGTTCTTGCGATAACCGCAAAATAAGCCTGTACAGAAGCAAATAAAATTTCTCGTTCTTTATCAGCTAATTGAGATCGAGCGGCTTGAACCAAATTTTCAGCCTGACAAGTCTTCGCAACGGTTTGACCACCATTGAATAAGTTCTGTTGCAAAGTTATGTCCGCTTCTGCTGTTGAATAAGTGTCGCCACTTCGCGTAAGGGTATTCCCATTATCTCCCGTCTCTTTTTTACTGCCAGAGTAAATATCCTTTTCCTTACCGATACTTGCATTTGCATAGACTGTCGGACGCCATCCAGCTAAAGCTTGAGGAACACCTTCATCTTTTGAGCGAACTTGAGCTTGGAGTTCTTTAAGCTCAGTATTGTTTCGATACGCTGCTTCTAAGGCAGATTCAACGTTGTGTACTGTAACTCTTCCCTCAGGCTTGCGAGCCGCGGCAATTTTATCAACTTTATAAGGATTTTCGTCATCCTTTTTAACGGCAGAAATATTATTCTGGTTCTTATTTGAAGCTGGTGTTTTTGCATTTGCAGTCTCACCAGCCAAACTTACATCTATTAATAATGGTGAAGCAGATAGGGCTAATCCCAAAATTCCCAATCTTAAACTCCAGAGTGCCTTGGAATGTTGACTTTTCATTGTTTCAATCCTCTTCTTCGTTGCATTGCACTTTTTCTGACCCATACTCAACAACATCAAAACCTCCAAACTTTCTTGATTTGGGCGCTCCAACCTTGGAACTTTTTCCCCGTTTATATTAAAAGTTTCGAATGAATATTGTTAACAGATGGTTAAGAGTTCCCAAAAAATTAAAAAAATTTTACATGAATATTCTTAATTTATTTTTGCCCTAATTTCATAGAGAAATATTACGTTTGACACAAGTTATGCCTTAAGAATATTCAAACGATTCCCTTCTTATGTTGCAAGAAAAACACACTAAATTAGTATTGTGGCATATCGAGATCAATTTGTTCTGCCCATGCCTGAATACCCCCTTGAATGTTGGCGACACACTCAAAACCTAAACTTTTCAAAAAAAGTGCAGCTTTTAAGCTACGGTATCCATGATGACATAAAGTTACAATAGTCGCCCCCTTAGGAAGTTGATGCCACTCTCGAACAAGATCTCCCAAAGGAATATGAACAAAAGTTGGTAAAGCACACACGGCAACCTCATGCTTTTCACGAACATCGAGAACAATAGGGGGATTCACCGATAATAGGAGATCTCTAAGTTGAAGGACTGTTACCGTTTCAACGGAGAAATCATTTGTCATCATAATTTAAATGTTTCCTTATGATCAAACTCAGGCAACAAAGGACAACTCGCATCAAATTCTGCGACGCGCTCTAACTGATCTTCTTTACGTGTGATCAAAATACCCTGACCAAATGCAAGCTGTCCTCTCTCCGTTTGGCCTTTAACCACGGCAACAAGACGCCCCTGATGAGAGGATAATTGATTTATTAAAACCATGGGGATTTCATCAACTGCACCCTCAATAATAATAACATCATAGGGGGCCCCCTTTGCATAACCTACACTTAATGTCCCTGAAACAACTTGCGTATTAAAAATTTCTTGCTCTGCTGCATAAGCGCGAGCCACATAGGCTAAACCCTCATCGCACTCAACGCCAATGACATGCGCAGCTAGCTGAGCCACCAAGGCAACACTATAACCCGTTCCACACCCAATAATTAAGACTTTATCTGTGGGCAATATTTTAGCAAGCTGTAACAATTTTCCGAGTGTTTGGGGCGCAATAAGCCATCTCTTCGTCGGTGAATCTGGCATTAATGGTAAGTCAGCATCTGCATAAACGATTGACTGAATCACTGGCGGCACAAAAGCTTCACGAGGAACAGTCTCAAAAGCTTGGATCAAACGCGACTCACCCACCCCATTGGGACGTAATTGACAATTAATCATATTCAACCGAGGGTGAGCCCTATCTTTTAATAATCTTTCTGATGGCGGCATATCATCTCTTCTTGACGAAAGGGTTATAAGAGTACTATACGAGAAAAAGGCTTCATGAACTAGCGTTGATTGAGTTAATAAACGATTGTTCACGCTTAACATTAAGCTTGGCCGGGTGGCAGAGTGGTCATGCAGAGGATTGCAAATCCTTGTACGTCGGTTCGATTCCGGTCCCGGCCTCCAAGCTTAATATTAAATTTGATACCTTTCTTAAATATTCTCATCAGCATTCAGCCCCTACTCCTAAAAAATTCACCTGAAATTCATTCCGTATAATTTCTGGTCAATTGAGATGTTTCGTGATATTGAAATGGGTAGAACAATCGAGAGCGCAACAATCACAATGAATGTTTTTCATTTTTTTAAAGAAGCTGTTTTAACAGTTATTCAAAACCTCATTCATGAGGGAATTTTGCCCGATGGCATGGACTTATCGCGCATTACCGTTGATTCTCCTAAAGATATTACCCACGGGGATATGGCGATAAATGCGGCTATGATTTTGGCAAAACCTGCCGGCAAAAACCCGAGAGAGCTTGCTGATATCCTGGCAAAATCTTTCCGTTTATTACCAGATGTCATGCAGGTAGAGATTGCCGGCCCCGGGTTCATCAACATGACATTAACGCCCGAATTTTGGCAACGTCAACTTCTGGATATTTTGAAGCTTGGCCCTGCCTATGGGAGTAGCACGTTGGGTGCCAACCAAAAAATAAATGTTGAGTATGTCTCCGCCAACCCCACAGGCCCCTTGCACACAGGTCATGGACGAAATGCTATTCTGGGAGATGCTATTGCGGCCCTTCTTGCAAAAGTAGGATATGATGTCTGTCGTGAATATTACATTAATGATGCAGGAGGGCAAATTGATGCTCTTGCTCGCTCTGTATATATCCGCTATCGAGAAGCCTTGGGTCATCCCATTGAAGACGGAGATTTTAAGGAGGGAATGTACGCAGCTGATTATTTGGTTCCCGTAGCGAAATCTCTGGCAACGGAAAAAGGTGACCAATGGATTAATCAACCTGAATCCGTATGGATTGAGAAAATTCGTCAGTACACTGTAGAAGCGATGATGAACCTCATTCGCAAGGACTTAGAAGATTTAGGTGTCTATATGGATGTATTCACCTCAGAAAAAAAACTTGTTGAAGGGGGTCGCGTTGAAGAAGCCTTACAAGTTCTCGAAGATAAAGGTGATCTCTATGTTGGTGTTTTAGAGGCTCCCAAAGGTCATAATGTCGAAGATTGGGAGCCCCGCCCCCAAACCTTGTTTCGCGCAACAGCCTATGGGGATGACGTGGACCGGCCTTTAAAGAAATCTGACGGAACTTGGACTTATTTTGCCAGCGACATTGGTTATCATATGGATAAATTTCGTCGCGGTTATAATCAGATGATTGATGTGCTTGGTGCCGATCATGGTGGCTATTTAAAACGCATACAAGCCGCAACGACAGCTGTTACAGCTGGACAAGGTTACGTGGAAGTGAAAAGTTGCCAAATGGTCAATTTCTTAGAAAATGGCGTCCCCCTTAAAATGTCAAAGCGAGCTGGGACTTTTATTAAAGTCAAAGATGTCATCGATCGAGTTGGAAAAGATGTAACTCGGTTCATCATGCTCACCCGTCGCCACGATATGGCAATTGATTTTGACTTTGCAAAAGTTGTCGAGCAAACCCGAGACAACCCAGTGTTTTATGTTCAATATGCCCATGCCCGTGTATATTCCGTACTCCGGCATGGATTAAGCCTTTTTCCCGCCACCTTTAAAGATTTATCAAAAATAAACGTCTCTCTCTTGACCGATGCGTCAGAGTTAGAGATGATGAAGCTATTAGCGAATTGGCCAAAACAAGTTGAAGTTGCTGCAATGGTTCGGGAACCTCACCGAATTGCCTATTTTTTACATGATGTGGCGTCAGCCTTTCATGCATTGTGGAACAAAGGTAAGGATCAAACTCATTTGCGTTTCATCGACCCCGAGAATCCTGCAATAACAGCTGCAAGATTAGCCCTGGTAAAAGGAGCCGCTATTGTTATTGCGTCAGGTCTAGAGTTATTTGGCATTACCCCCCTTGAGGAGATGCGTTAAATGTCCCAGTTCAAAGCCAGATTTTCCTCTCAATCCCCAGCATCTTCAATAAGAGAGGATGATGTAAAATTGAGAATGTCGTCCGATTCTTATGCCCATGAAAATAGGGAATCACCTTATCATCGTCGACAAGCAGACACACAAAACATCAAAAAACTGTCTTTTTGGGGCAATTTAGACTCAGAAAGCAAGGGAGAAGATGAATGGACAGAGCGCCAATCTCCCGCTCCTTTTATTCTAGCCATCGTCATTTTGGTTGTTGCCAGTACTCTCCTCTGGTTTCTTTTTCAATGGGCTGCCGGCGAAAATTCAAATACTCCCCCAATTATTCCTGCAGATACAGCCCCCTTTAAAGTACGTCCAGAAAATCCCGGCGGAATGATGATTCCCCATCAAGATAAGTTAATTTATGGTCGCTTGAGTCAAGACGCACCTCAACCGATTGAACGGTTGTTGCCTCCACCGGAACAGCCTATGGCAGCCCCACCCCCTATGGCAGCGCCCACTCCAGTAGGACCTCTTATGAATGCCCCTCAGCAGAATCCCCCTTCTATGCCGGCACCTCTGATGGCAGCTCCGCCTATGAATGCGCCCCAGCAACACCCCTATCCCCAACACCAAGCCTATCCACCTCAACAACCTGGCTATACCCCTCCTCAACAAGGGTATGCGCCCCAACCACAAGACCAACCTGCCCATCCCACAACAAACCCCGGAATGCAGCAACAAGGGCAACCTCAACATTACACCGTACCCCCACAAGCGCTCTATCCTCAACCTCAACCCTTGCCGGGACAAACACCTTATCCAACGGCCACTATACCTCCGTCCCCTTATGGACCTACTGCGCCCACTGCGCCTGGGGATACTCCACCCAAAATTCCGTTGAAAGACACCTCGAATCCTCTCGTCCCCCAACGTCTTACAACGGTTGAGGAAATTAAACCTGCGGAGGAAATCAAACCGACTCAAGATACGGAAAAAGAGAGTGAAGTAAGCATCGCGCAGGACGAGCGCAATGAGCTGGACCAGCTCATTGCTAAAAATGTTGGCGCTTCAGAAAAGCGTGATGCGCAAAAGCGAGACGAAAAAAACGCTAAATCCGTTCCGATGGGTTCGCAAAAGCACAAAGTTCAAATTGCATCTCTCCCCTCTCGCACTATGGCGGAACAAGAAATGAAGCGCTTGCGTAAAACACACGCATCTCTATTTCAAAACAAACCCTGGAAAGTACAAAGACTGAACTTAGGTGCCGACAAAGGTTCAACACATCGCTTGCTTGTTGGATCTTTTCCCACTCAGGATGCTGCTGCGAAATTTTGTAAAAAATTACGGGCAGAAAAAATTGGATGTCGGGTTATGAGTCCTGCAAATGAGTAGTGAATAATCTGCCATTGGAGATACACTTTGTCTAAAGATGTGAGGAAAGAAGAGATAAATGTCTAACCCAAAGGCTGTAATTTTTGGTTGTCAAACAACCCGCCTTCTCCCTGAGGAAAAAGCTTTTTTCCAAAGGACAAATCCGTTAGGTTTCATTCTTTTTGCCCGTAATTGTGAGTCCGTAGAACAAATACAAGAACTTGTTTATCATTTACGCCAATCCATCAACCGACCCGATGCCCCTATTCTTATTGATCAAGAAGGGGGCCGGGTAGCCCGATTGACACCTCCCAACTGGAGGGCAGCCCCCCCTGCGGGAACATTTGGCATTATGGCTGAGGAAGATCCGGAAAAGGCAAGTTGGTGCACCAAGGCAAACGCGTGGCTTATAGGGCTTGAACTTGCCCGTTTGGGAATCAATGTTAACTGCGCTCCTGTGGTTGATGTCCTTCAGGAAATGACCCACCCTATTATTGGAAATCGGTCTTTTAGTCATCACCCTGATATTGTCGCAACATTAGCCCTTCAATCCATTCGGGGTTTCCAAGAATCAGGAGTCATTCCGGTTATTAAGCATATTCCGGGGCACGGCCATGCCACCGTGGACAGTCACGATAAATTACCCGTTGTCTCAGCATCTTTGGACCATCTTGCCGCTACGGACTTTGAAGCCTTTCGTCAAGTTTGCCAACACTTCAAAAGGCAGTCAGACACTCTTCCGTGGGCCATGACAGCTCACGTTGTTTATAGCGAAATTGACTCTGCCGTCCCTGCAACACAATCTTCCCTTGTTATTGAGAGTGTTATTCGAGGACATATTGGTTTCTCTGGCTTTTTAATCAGCGATTGTATAACTATGAAAGCCCTCGAGGGCAACCTTGGGAAAAGAGCCCGCAACTCCCTAGACGCTGGGTGTGATGCTGTGTTGCATTGCAGTGGCATCCTTGAAGAAATGATTGAAGTCGCCGCTCAAACATCTCCCTTGAAAGCGGAATCCCAAAATCGCCTCAATCGAAGCTTTTTAAACATGCCGCAAAATTCCTTTGAATCTGAAGCAGAAGTATTATACAAACTCGAGCAAAATTTAAACTTAGAAGGATTACAACCTTTATTAGAAAGGAAACAGACGTAAATGGCATCCCAAGCAGGTTTAGAAACAATCGCCTTTCTCGTAGCATTAATCATCGCTATTACGTGTCACGAAGCCGCCCATGGTTTTGTTGCACGATTATTTGGCGATTATACTGCCACAAGACTGGGAAGGGTCACTTTAAATCCTTTCAAACATATTGATCCCTTTGGCACCATCGTTTTACCGGGCTTCATGTTGATAGCCGGCGCGCCATTTTTGTTTGGGTACGCCAAACCCGTGCCCGTAAATTTTGATTATCTGAACCCAAAACGGCTGGGTACAATTCTTGTAGCGGCTGCAGGTCCGGGGATGAACTTAATCTTGGCTTGGATTTCTGCCTTGCTCCTTCACGTCAATTATATTGAAGCTACTTTAGGCAATGAAATTTTAAGAAACTCCATTCGTTTCAACATTGTACTTGCTATATTTAACATGTTACCCTTACCCCCTCTAGACGGTGGACGCGTTCTTATAGGCATTTTGCCAAAACCATTGGGACGAGCTTTGGCAAAACTAGAGCCTTATGGTTTTCTCATTTTACTGGGACTTATTATTCTTCCCAGCATGGTTCTGAAACCCTACTGGGGCATACAACAAGATCCCCTACGAGACATCCTAACACCTGCCATCATGCACCTGACTCGTACAGTTTTATTCTTAGGGGGCCACGGTTAGATTAATATGAGGATCAACCAACACTTAACAAACGGGATTATAAAAATGCTCTTAAAGAAAATATTAGGGATCAGTTTTTGCTTAGCCGGATTTTTCACCGCCGTGGCCTTAGCTTGCCCCCCCATTTCCATTGGGGATGTAACCCTTACGGGACATCGCTGGATTCGCCCCTCTAAAGGACCCAACACAGCGGCTTATCTTACCATGACAAACCAAGGGGGTGTACCTGACAAACTCATTAAAGTTGAGTGTGATTATGCAGAGACTGTCGAGTTGCATAATAATATTGAAGAAGGCGGCATTATAAAAATGCGCCCCGTGCCTGCCATTGATATTGGTAAAGACTCAGTTGAACTCAAACCCGGGGGTCTCCATATTATGCTTATGGGCTTAAAAGAGTCTTTCCAAGGTAAAGAAAAGATACCCATGACCCTCGTTTTTGATAAAGCAGGACGTGTTACTGTCAACTTCTCCGTAAAAGAGCCTGCAAAACCTTAAAATCAAGGTTGAGAGACTGTACAAATTGCTTATTCAATAAATTTTCTTTAAATATTAAGCAATTTTTTTATGAAGAATTTGAATAAGAGGATTTAAACCCTCTTGACATAATAAATTTATTACCGTAATTCTAGCCACAACCTAAGATAAAGTGAGTTACTCACTACAGGTCCTCTAATAAAAAAATTAATAATTAAAAATAGAAAAGATATGAGGAAAGATTATGTTATCAACCAAAACAACTAAGAAATTTAATTCACGTATTTCCTCATTCTCTAAACTCTTTACCGCAGTATCCCTGTGTTTGTTATTAATTGGTCTTTATTGTTCCTCTACTTGCGCTGTAGAGCGTGAACGGCTCATTAATACCTCAGAAGATGAACGTCAACCTTTGCTGAGCACACGCGAGATGGAAGAAGGTAAGCCACGGGTAAAATCAATTGCAACATTGCAAAGGGAAATCAATGCAACGCTAGCAGATGTTTCAATCCAAGACGACCTTGGACTTTCCCGCGTGGTGCCGATTGATGCAAAACCCGCAGAAGATGGAATGAACACTGTTATCCAGGCTCTTTTTTATTCAGATCCTGATTACCAAGGCGATATTAATGAACAACTGCAAGAAGCAGGAAAACTGCAAGCCACACCTGAATTAAATCAAGCATTTCTTTCACAACAAGCGGTTACTCAAGCGACAGAGGGCCCTTTATCTCAAGTTCTTGGAGGACTTGTCGGGCAAAATGCAGAGTTAATAAAGCAAAAAGCAGCCCTTATGCGACAAATTCAGTTGTACCAAACTCAAAAACTTGCTCGTGAGAAAATTTTACAAGAAACACTTCCCGTGTTAAGCAAAGCTCATGAGCGTGAAGCATCCCTGCGTAGTCTTAATACAAAATTTAAAATAGCTCTAGGAATATCAATACCACTTGCGCTAGCTACGGGTGCGGGAGCATTATATCTCTTTCTTCATTATTGGGGGAGGTAGTCGAAAAAATATTACATAATCGTCAAAAAATTAACAATAACACATTAATAAATAAGGAAAAAAAACATGAACAAAACAACAATTTACACCTTACTTTGCACAACAATTATGCTTCCCACAATCTCTTGTGCATCACAGCACGCTGAATTCACTACCCCTTCAAAAGGCCCTCTTAGCCAACTTCGACAGGAACAAAGCCAACCTGGAACTCCTATTAGCAATGAAGAAACCAGCCAGTTAAAGCATCTCAGAGCTCAGGGACCCGATACACCAACTATCGTACAGCAAGAAAAAGTTAAATTAGATCAGACTCCCTTAGATGATGGCAGCAAGCAAATATTCCTTCAAGCAGCTGTAGAAATTAGAAAAGCACAAAGAGAGAAAGATTTAGAGGCGGCATTAAAATCAATCAAAGAAACTGCCTCTAAAAAAAGAGTAGAAAGAGCAAACGAAGCCAACGATAGAACCTATGAACTTGAACATCAAAAACATCAACAAGAACTCGCAGCTTTAGAAGCAAAAGTGAAAATGGAAATATCAAATTATGAGGCTATAATATTTGATAATGGAAAGAAAATAGAAGAATTATCACAACAATTAGCAGCTGCATCAAAAAGTAAAGAAACAATCCTTGCTGAAAGAGTAGCTCTTGAGCAACAAGTTGCACAAGCACAACAAGTTAATACAATGTCTAAAGATGCTATGCAAAGCCTCTTGAATGCTCTTGCCGATAAAAAACAACAGTTAATTATTGTAGAGCAAAAAGAGCGCGCCGCAAGGGAAGCTTTAGAAGTCGCACAACATGAGCGTGACCAAGAGAGAAAGGCAAAAGAAGCTCTTGCGGAAGGAATTCGTAAGCTCAATGAAGCGAAAACTGACGTTCCAACTTCCACCGTTTCTGTGGAACCTGCAGCTCCAGCTTCAGTTGAAACAAAACCAGTGGCTTCAGTGGTTGCAACTGCGACTGTAAGCGCTCCCATAGCTTCTGCCAGTTCTACTGAGTCCAAACCAGCTGATGCTGTAGCACCAAAGAAACAACTGCCCAAAGCGAATTTCGCTTCCGGTGGGGATAAGAAATAGTATAAATAGTGAAGGAATTTAAAGCTTTTTACTCTTAAGTTCCTTAATAAGTAATCGAGGCCCCAGAAATTGAGTGAATTGACATTTTAATTTCTGGGGCCCTATATTGACCCAAAGAAAAATATGTAAGAAGTGCCCGAAATGAAAAAAATTATATACCCGATTTCTTTCCTTCTCATTCCGTGGGCAGTTTATAGTACACCCACTCTAGCACATTCCTCACAAAAATCTGCTGAAGCCACACCGTTTTCTCTTTTTAGTCAATGGCGGTTAGGATTTGGACTTGCTGCCGAGTATTTAAATGCTGATGCAAAAGTCAAAATTCGCCCCCTTGCAGGAACGGGTACTTTGAATAGTTTTGATAGTGATCAATCCCAAACGGTAAAGCATTTTCAAGTTGCCCCCAGTATCGAAATTGGAAAAACATTTTCAAAAGATTATTACGTCGGCCTGCTATTAAGTTGGCGGCATTCAGGAGCCAAAAGTCGCTCACGCTCCCCCATTCGGGAGATTTTTTTCTTTGAACATGAACTAACTTTACGGCATTACACGGATGTCTTATTAAAGGTGGGTTATCAATTTACCCCCCGTACTTTGGTCTATGGCCTTCTAGGACCCACCATAACAAAATGGTCCCACCAGTCTCGCCAAATTTCTGGCAATAGTACTGTTAATAAATTTCTTCTTAATAAAAATGATATTGGTGTTGGTCTCGGTTTCGGTATGGAATATCTTTTCAAGAAGAATTATGCATTAAGTATTGATTTTGTTCACCACATTCATCGACCCGCTTCAAAGAATCAGTATATTTCTTATTCCGTACCCGTCGGTGTTGGTCCTGGAGGACTTATTCCTGGGAACTTTGCCGGTAGTGTTAATAAAAAGATTGATCTTTCCTATTCAGCACTTGCGGTTCGCTTAACGACGTTTTTCTCACTATAAGAGATTTATTTCTTCATTGAAAAATGAACTTTTAACACCAAATATTTTTGGGAATACAGTTTCTCAAAAGAGATGGGCTACTTTAACGATAATTTTTAAGATTAATGAGATTTAATTCTAACGATAGAATGGTATCTAATTTTAAGTTGCTCCCTATTTTTTGATGTACTTAATTGTCTTTAAAAAATTTCCTATAATAATCAGTCGTTCAGGGAAATAGTTAATATAATTCGGCAGAAAACCTCACTTTTCTGCCCCTAAAAAAAAGTTTCCAGGGTTGACCGTTGATGCATGATTCAAAATAAAAAACAAGACTGTTTTTTACAGAGTCAATATGTTTCTTTAACACAAGATATTGTTGTCATATCGCAAAATTAAACTATATTTAGTAGCACAAAGGGGAAAATTTCATGAAAATTCAGCGTCTTTTCACAACGGCAGGCCAATCACCTTACGCATCGATTGCTTTTCGCCAAACCAGTAGTGAAATTCGCAACCCCGATGGCTCCATTGTTTTTCGCCAAGAAAACATTGAAGTCCCTGAGTCTTGGTCGCAAGTTGCCTCAGATGTTCTGGCGCAAAAATACTTTCGCAAAGCCGGCATCCCCCAAGAAACAGTGCCTGTAGAGGAGAACACGGTTCCCAGTTGGTTATGGCGTCATGCCCCAAAAGAAGGGACGACCTTTGGCAGCGAAGCATCCGCCCGTCAAGTTTTTGATCGCCTTGCCGGAACCTGGACTTATTGGGGTTGGAAAGGTGGGTATTTTGACGCAGAAGAAGATGCATTGGCTTTCTTTGATGAAATGCGTTACATGCTCTGCGCGCAAATGGCCGCTCCCAATTCTCCTCAATGGTTTAATACAGGCCTCCATTGGGCCTATGGTATTGATGGTCCGGCTCAAGGACATTTCTATGTGGACTATAAAACAGGAAAATTAGTTACATCCCAAACAGCTTATGAACACCCCCAGCCCCATGCCTGTTTTATTCAAAGCATTCGCGACGATCTCGTCAATGAAGGCGGTATCATGGATATATGGGTGCGGGAAGCTCGATTATTTAAGTATGGATCGGGTACTGGTTCCAATTTTTCCAATCTCCGGGGCAAGGGAGAGCCTCTTTCTGGCGGTGGGAAGTCTTCAGGTTTAATGAGTTTCTTGCGCATTGGAGATCGTGCAGCCGGCGCCATAAAATCAGGTGGGACAACAAGACGCGCAGCAAAAATGGTCATCGTGGACATTGACCACCCCGACGTGGAAGAGTTTGTTGATTGGAAAGTTCAAGAAGAACAAAAAGTTGCCGCTCTCGTTACCGGATCTAAACTCAATAAACTTCATGCTGACGCTGTCATGGCCGCTTGTCAAAGCCCTGAGATTGCCAAGGAAGATCGATTAGATCCCAAGAAAAATGCAGCTTTAAAAGAAGCCATTCGCGCAGCGCGTAAAGCAATGATCCCCGAAAACTACGTACAACGTGTGTTACAACTTGCCAGTCAAGGCCATACAAAAGTTAATTTTCCCGTTTTTGATAAGGATTGGGATTCAGAAGCCTATTTGACTGTTTCTGGTCAAAATTCAAACAATACAGTACGCGTCACCAACGAATTCTTAGATGCCGTTCTTAAAGACAAAGAATGGAACCTTAAACGCCGGACGGATGGCTCCACCCACAAAACGGTGCGTGCTCAAGATCTTTGGGATAAGATTGCTTTTGCCGCGTGGGCATCTGCTGACCCCGGTGTGCAATTCGACACGGTCGTTAATGAATGGCATACCTGCCCAGCAAGCGGTCGAATTAATGGGTCAAATCCTTGCTCGGAATATATGTTCCTTGATGACACAGCCTGCAACTTAGCGTCTCTCAACTTAGTTACATTTTGCAAAGACAAAACCTTCAATATTGAAGCGTACGAGCACGCCACCACATTATGGACTATGGCGCTTGAAATCTCTGTCATGATGGCTCAATTTCCGTCACGAGAAATTGCTCTGCGGTCATATGAATTCCGCACCCTCGGCCTTGGCTATGCCAACTTAGGGGGCCTCTTGATGGCTCTGGGTATCCCTTATGACAGCAAAGAAGGACGGGCTATTGCAGGGGCTTTGGCGGCCTCTCTTACCGGTATTTCCTATGCCACTTCTGCTAAAATGGCTAAAGAATTGGGAAGCTTCCCTGGATACGCGCCTAATCGATCTGCCATGCTTCGCGTCATGCGCAATCATCGTCTCGCAGCCTATGGAGAAGAAGGGGGATATGAAGGTCTCTCCATTCTACCTGTTCCTTTAAAATCGAAAGATTGTACCTTAGCTGGCCTCGCAGATTCTGCCAAAAAAGCATGGGATGAAGCCGTTAAGCTGGGAGAAAAATATGGCTATCGCAATGCGCAAACAACAGTGATTGCCCCCACAGGAACCATTGGCCTTGTTATGGATTGTGATACGACCGGCGTTGAGCCTGACTTTGCTATTGTCAAATTTAAAAAATTGGCCGGCGGTGGCTATTTTAAAATCATCAACCAAATGGTTGTAAGAGCCTTGACCGTTTTGGGATATACACCCGCACAAATGGATGACATCATCCGTTACGCAATCGGTCATGGAACGCTTGAAAATGCCCCCGGCATCAACTTTGAAATTCTTAAAGCCAAAGGATTTACGAATGAAATTTTGACTAAATTAACTGATGGATTAACCAGTGCTTTTGACATTAAATTTGCTTTTAATAAATATGCTCTGGGAGAAGATTTTTGCAAAACCACTTTGGGGTTCACAGATGAACAATTGAATGATTTTAACTTTGATATGCTCACAGCTCTTGGTTTCACAAAAGAACAAATTGATGAAGCCAATAACTTTTGCTGTGGAACAATGACTGTTGAAGGCGCCCCTCATTTGAAGAGCGAGCATCTTCCCGTTTTTGATTGCGCAAACCCGTGTGGAAAGTTAGGAAAGCGTTTCTTGTCCATTGATAGTCATATTCACATGATGGCTGCCGTGCAACCGTTTATCTCTGGTGCCATTTCAAAAACCATTAATATGCCTAACTCAGCATCCATTGAGGACTGTAAGAAAGCCTATTTAACTTCCTGGAAACTGTGTCTGAAAGCTAATGCTCTTTATCGGGATGGTTCAAAGCTTTCTCAGCCTCTCAACACCCTGTTGTTTGAAGATGAGAATCTAGAAGACCTAGCCTCAATGCCCAACTCCGAAAAAGCTCAAGTCGTTGCCGAACGCATCGTGGAACGTATTATTGAGAAAGCCAATCAGGCTTCTCAACGCACCAAATTGCCAAACCGTCGTAAAGGGTATACTCAAAAAGCTTCCGTTGGGGGCCACAAGATTTATTTGAGAACGGGCGACTATGAAGACGGATCTATTGGAGAAATTTTCATTGATATGCATAAAGAAGGCGCTTCCTTCCGATCTTTGATGCATAACTTTGCCATGGCCATTTCCATTGGCTTGCAATATGGCGTGCCTTTGGAAGAGTATGTCGAAGCCTTTACATTTACACGCTTTGATCCGTCCGGCATGGTTGAAGGCAACCAGACCATTAAAATGGCAACTTCTATTTTAGACTACATTTTCCGAGAACTTGCCATTACATACCTTGGACGACATGACTTAGCCCATGTTCAAATCGGCGACATGGATTTGCGCCCTGACACAATTGGCGAAACAACAAGTTATCCTGTAGCCTTGGCTGAAGAAACCTCTGTTGCAGCCTCTCAAGATACGGTTATGGAACGGGGTCAAGAAATTGCCGACAACCGACCCAACAATCTTTATGTGCTCCCCCTTCGAAATGAGGAAGCAACAACCTTAGCCGCAACAGGAACAGACGGTTTTGCTGTGGGAAATCGCAAAACCACATCCATCGATAGTGCGCGGCGAGCTCGTTTGCAAGGCTATGAAGGAGATGCTTGTGGCGACTGCGGCAATTTTACCATGGTACGGAATGGAACATGCCTCAAGTGCAATACCTGCGGGGCAACCAGTGGGTGTTCTTAGAGGTTGAATGGGTGTTATTTCCTCTTTTCCATTAGGGAAAGAGGAAATGAAAATAGTAATATATTCCTTTAAAATAAGGAGAATATAGAAAAACGCTAATCTAACTTTTGTTGAAAAATATATTCATTGCAACCAATTCCCCCTGCACATGTCTTCAAGAAAAGAAGTGAGAATTTTTTCCCCTTAAAAAACTCGAAAACCTCTTCAGGCTTTGCCACTTCAAAGGGGTAACCACCAACCCAATCTATTAAATCATAGTAAGCAGACATTCCCCGCCTATTTTGAGCGTAACTAAGCCATGTTTTGAAGGGATTTCCTGACTTCAAGAAGTCCTTTGCAAATGTGCATGTCCATTGTCGGAAAAGTGTATAAATCGTTAGCAGAAATCGAACCACAATTCCAGATTCGTTATAGGTTTTTTTAATCCATGTCCACCGACGACTCCCACCTCCTTGATCATTATAAATTGAAATAAAGAGATATCCATCTGGCTTAACCATTGACGTTACATTTTCAAAGGCTTGCATCATGTTACCTGTATGATGCAATACTCCCCAAGAATACAAAATATCAAACTGGCCTAATAATTCTAAATAACTCTTATCCAAAACGGATCCTTGCTCTACAATCCAATTGACATCTTTAGGATAGAATTTATCTTTTAAAGACTGAGTACAAGCCACAGATTGCAAATCATAATCAAAAGAATGAACGTAGGCTCCTAAGCGCCTTGCCGCCAGGCTAAACAACCCGCTACCAGATCCAACATCCAAAAATCGCAATCCGGCAAGATCAGTACGATTCATAGCTTTTTTTAATGAATTTTCGGCTTCCTGAATTCTATTTTCGTCCAATAAAGTTAAGTATGAAGACCAATTTTTTCCAAATCCAAATCTGACTTCTTTGTCAACCATATGCACTCTCCCGAACAATTTTCAAATTATGCTAGAATATACGCTAAGGTTTTTCCAACATGCCACACAAAAAAATAGGGAAGCCCCAGATTATGAAATCTGTTTTCACAATTTAATGAAAATAATAGATAATTCTTTCTTTAACCCCTTGTTAATTCCTCATTTTGTATGCTAAGTAAAACAGCTAACTTGCGCCTTTTGGCCTGGAGATAGTCAAATGATCATGGATATAGGGTTGCAAAAGAAAGATAGAAAAGTTATCACAGAAGCATTAAGGCGTGTTCTTGCAGATACCTTCATTCTTTATGCAAAAACCCATAGTTTTCATTGGAATGTAACAGGTCCTAACTTTTACACTCTTCATAATTTTTTTAAAGAGTTGTATGAAGACCTGATTGAAGGGGGCGACACCCTTGCAGAACGGATTCGGATATTAGGCTACTGGGCACCCAGTTCCTTTTCTGAATTTTCAGGTCTTTCTGCAGTAAAAGAGGAAACACATCATATTTATGATGCTGCAGATATGTTGCGACAGTTGGCGCTAGATAATGAGCTGATGGTACGTCGCTTAAAAGAAGTATTTGATATTGCTGAAACTAACAATGATAGCGTCACCGCTGACATGATAACCATGAGAATGGACATCCATTCAAAAGCAGCGTGGATGCTACGAAGTCACTTAGAATAATCTATAACAAAGTAAGGACATAACTAATGAAAGCAAATATGATTGAAGCCGTCATGGGAGCTATTGTTTTAATCATTGCCACATTTTTTTTAGTTTTTGCCTACACATCGAGCAAGGGGGGCGTTTATACAGGTTACCCGCTGATTGCAAAATTTGATCGTATTGATGGCCTAGCCGTCGGAAATGATGTTCGTATCAGCGGTGTAAAAGTGGGGAGTATAACCAGTGTCACCATCGATCCCAAAACATTCTTAGCAAGGGTAGTGATGACTGTTCAAAATGGCTTAGCTCTCCCAACCGATTCGGCTGCAGAAATAATGAGTGAAAGTATGATGGGGGGAAAGTATATTGCCCTCGTCCCTGGTGGGTCGAATAAGACCTTAAAACCTAATGAAAGAATAACCTATACCCAGTCCTCTGTAAGTTTGGAATCGCTTTTAGGAAAGTACTTATTTTCTAGTAAAGATAATAAATCTCCTGGTCCTTCCTCTCCTGAAAATTCAACGAAGAAATAAGGATGAGGAAAGCTTTGTGCTGACCCATCCTTTTCAATCCTTATAATTTTCGAATCCATTCCACACTTTTTAACAGGGGAGCATAAATATCCTCCTCAAGAGAAATTTGAATCATTTTCTCCTCTTGCTCAAAGGGAGGGCGGTCTAAAAACTGGACTTTCGGTACATCTTTAATCAAAGCTATCGGTGTTTGCTCTGCTCCTTCTCCCATCATAAAAACTGCTGCCGTAGCCAAGGCATCCAAAATATTGATTTGAGTTACTTGAAGAGGCACATTAAAAATATCTGGCTTGCCAATATAGCTATATAATGGCTCAAAGCCACACCACCCTAATGCAATACCTGTAACCCCTTTACGAAGGGGTGTTGTGTGACTGTCTGTAATAATAACACCCAAATGAGTAACATCATGTTTCTCGCGCAAATGCTCCCATATTAGTCTTGCAGTTTCTTGGCAATTATGAGGGTAGAGTATATACATACCATCTCCATTCGATTCATCAATACCCGCAGAAGGAATCAATATATTATTTTTGATGGTGAGATGAGCATTATATAAACTTTGATTTTCTTTTAGGTAAGCATCCGCTTCGCGTGCAATAAGTGTATATTTGCTTTGTACAGAATTTTTTGGTACAACTCGTCCCTGACTTAGGCTGACAATTTTTGAGGTTATGGCAACAATGTTTTTTGAGTTAAGAGAGGGCATATACTGATCCAAAATTGCAATAAGCGACTCGCCGAATTCAATTGCATGTGTTTTTATCGTATTAATTTTCATTGGTTTTTTTGTTACTTAATGCCGTCGAATTTATTCTGCATATGGTCAGGCAATCTCACATATGAGGCTGAGGAAGTCAATAGATTGGGTTGATTATTGCCTATCTGTGAAGGGGAACCTTCTCGAAAATTTACGTGCACCAACTCTTATAATTGGGTATACTTACGTAGAATCTACATAGTCCATGTCCGTATAATGTGTTCGCAAGATCTTTAAAGGCATAGACCAATGTCAATAAAATCATCCACCCCACAAACAATAATCCTTGTAACAGGTATGTCGGGAGCTGGGCGTTCAACCGCCCTTAAAGTGTTGGAAGATTTAGGATATAAAGCTATTGATAATCTTCCTTTAAATTTACTGCCTCAGTTATGCGATCAAATGATCTCATGGACTTGGCAAAATCCCTTAGCCATCGGCATTGATACCCGATCCTATGGTTTTGATTTAACACCTTTTCAGGATTTATTCCAATCTCTCTCCGCCACCGCCAATGTTACATTCCGCCTTTTGTACCTTGATTGCGATGATGATGTTCTGCTGCGCCGTTTTACAGAAACACGGCGACGTCATCCTATAGGAGAGTTTTCTCTCCCCGATGCAATCACCCAAGAACGGCAACTAATTGACCCGCTAAAATCTTTGGCAGATTTGGTCATTGATACCTCACAACTCTCTATGCCCACTTTTGGTCAAATGCTGCGCCAACACTTCAGTTTGGAAGAGCCCCTTAAGCTCTTAATCCGTATGATTTCTTTTTCTTATCGACGGGGACTCCCCCGAGAAGCTGATATGGTATTTGATGCCCGTTTTTTGTCTAATCCTTATTATGAAAAACCCATTCGGGCCTTAACAGGAAAGGATGTAGAAGTGGGTAAATTTTTGACCCAAGACGCAAATTGGCAATCCGTATATGAAGCCTTGCAAGCCATTATTCTGCATTCTTTAAAAGGATTTCGTTTAACAGGGCGCAGTTATCTCACAATTGCCTGTGGCTGTACAGGCGGGCAGCATCGATCTGTTTTTTTAGCAGAACAAATATCAAAATGGCTTCACAATGCAGGTGAAAGAGTTATTATTGAACATCGGGACTTACCCAGCCATATTTGAAAGGGTTGTATAAAAATGAAAGGACAGAAAAGATGATTGGTCTAGTGATTGTCACCCACGGTCAGCTTGCAAAATCATTTGCAGAAGCCATTGAGCATGTTGTGGGACCCAGGGAAAATATTCGAGCAATTTGCATTTATCCCACTGAAAACACGGATAAATATCGAGAAAATATTTTAAAGGCCGTTGAAGAAGTTGATAGGGGTAAGGGTGTCATATTGCTCACAGATCTTTTTGGGGGAACCCCGTCCAATTTAGCGATTTCAGCCCTCGGGTTGAAGTCCATTGATGTGATTGCGGGAATAAACTTACCCATGCTTGTTCGTCTAGCACGACTTCCTGAGGAAACATCTTTAAAAGACGCTGTCGCTGAAGGATTAGAAGCCGGTCGTAAATATATTCATGCAGCTTCAACTTTACTTGAAGGCAACGTAATGGCCCCCGTAACGGCCGACCAAATTATGCAAGGAAATGGATAATTTAAGATCAATCATGAGTGTTTCTTCTCAATCCGTTAAGATTATCAATCAACTTGGCCTTCATGCGCGGGCTGCAGGTAAATTGATGAATACGGCAATGCAATTTAAGGCCGCCATTACCGTAGAAAAGGACACTCAAGTTGCCTGCGGGGATTCCGTAATGGAATTGCTCTTGCTCACAGCAAGTAAGGGGGATGTTGTAACCATTAAAGCAACGGGGCCTGAAGCGAATGCTGCCTTAAGTGCGGTTATAAATTTAATCGAAAATGGTTTTGGCGAAAACCTTACCGAGTCATAATATCATGGGGAACCAGCCCTTTTATAACCTGTAACATTAAGTTCGTGGGATGCCCTGTTACTTCATAGGGTGTGAAATGTTGCTGAAAGGCCCGACAAACTTTTTGAGAATCCTCATCCCATTCCCCGGTTTGAGGGCAAAAATAACCAATTTTAAGCAAGGCTCCCTGAACTTCGCTTATTGTCATCTGTGGGAATTGTTCCTCTGTTGCAGTTGGTAAAGGAACCTGCCCAAATCCCCTTTTCCCGAGAAGAGCCCATGGAAACATAGCCCCTGGATCCCTTTTTCTCAAAGGAGCAATATCAGAATGTCCCAAGATACTTTTCGGGGATATCCCATACTCCGTTGTCAATTCTGTTAATAATTCTAATAGGGTTATTATCTGAGCTTCGGGAAAGGGTTCCGGCCCAAATGTATGGCCAAGATTATCAAGTTCAATGCCTAGAGAGTAGCTATTAATATCTTGACGCCCTTGCCAAGAACTTTCCCCTGCATGCCATGCCCGGTAGACAGGATCCACAAGCTGGTAGAGAGTTCCCTCCTTGCTAATCAGAAAATGTGAACTTACCTTTGCTTCCGGGTCACACAACCGATCGAGAGCACTTTGTGCTGATGTCATATCTGTATAGTGAAGAATAATCATATCTACCAAAGCCCCTGCAGGGCGAGATTCAAAATTCGGAGACGGATAATGAATTCTTGTCAACATTTTGGCCACGTTCGAAGATTCTTATGCTTTAAATACGATACCTTATTGGATCTACTATCCAAGATCTATGCTTCAAAAACAATTGAAAATTAGGGATCAAAAGATCCTCTAGACAGAAGCAAAGATGATGAGACAATATGAGAACAATCATTTAAAAGACCTTTCGGAGAAATATGAAGATGACAATTCTATCTATCATCAACAGTTGCATCGCTGTTTTATTTTTCATTTCTTTGCCGGCTTTCGCAAACGAACAAGTCCAGGAAGAAAAATCCCCATCTGACTTTGCAATCCAAGCCAAAATAGTGATTCCCGACAAACCCGCTCATTATACCCTCTCTGAGATGATCCCCATTTTTCATCCCATATTAGAACAAACAACCGTATTAAAAATTTTTGATGAGTGTTTTGAAGTTCTGTTCCCCCCCCACAAAGACTCTCTACCCCATCATCCCCCCAAAACTGTTACAGGATCATGGCGGTGTTTATGGGGGAAATTAATGGCAGCAAATACCCACACCCAAGCTGAAGACGTCATTGATTTACAAAAGAAAGCCATCTACCAACTTATGTTTCTTCATCGTGAGCTCTTTCGACGGGCGAATTCTTCTCTTGTAGATACTATTGATCAATATGAAGCTTGCGAATTATGTGTAACGGAAGCGACTAAGGATGAAACCCATGGTAACGACTCTTATTAATAGATTTTAAGTCAACAAGGAAATACCCCCTATGGACTCGACTCCCCTCGCTCATAAAACTTGCATTCCTTGTCAGGCTAACTTCCCTCCTATGGCTGCGGAATTGACCCAAAAATATCTCAGTGAACTGGGGGCAGATTGGCAATTTAATTCTCGAGGGCACCTTTACAAGCCATTTAAATTTAAAAATTTTGTGGGGACCATGGATTTTGCCCAGAAAATCGCTGATTTGGCCGAAAAAGAAGGCCACCATCCTGATCTCACCATTTCATGGGGCTTATGTACCGTGGAAGTCTGGACCCACAAAATTCAAGGACTCTCAGAAAGCGACTTTATTTTAGCCGCAAAAATCGAAGCAATCTGCTAATGCAAACTATTGCTCCCCCTCAATTCCTATTTTGAGAAAAAGAGCAATTCGATTTTTTTAACTGATACCTTCCCCTCACAATCTTTCCGCTTGACTCTTATATTCTCTTTTTTCCTAGAACATTTAATAACTTTAAGGATGTATTTTTTCATAAAATTCATGACAATATTTTTAAAAATGAACACAATTTTTCATCTGAATACATCAAAATCCATTATTTCAATTCGAGATTTTAACTCGAAATATGGATTCAAAATCGACATTCTTATTTCAAGTTATCCTTCTAAGTTGAAATAAGACGCGGGATTTGGTATCCTTATTTCAGCTTAAGGCTCCAAGTTGAAATAAGGAAAGAACATGCAAGAGCGAATTTCAGGGAAATATGAAAGTTTAGGAAATTTAAATCATTTTATTCCCTTTCCCTTACCACCTAACAACCCTTCCTTTCAAATGGACCACAACCTGATTGAACTCTATGGCAAAGCCATGCATCAACTCGGGCATTTAAATGAAATGACACGACGAATCCCTAATATTCAACGGTTTATTAAAGCATATATTACAAAAGAAGCACTTTTATCTTCGGAAATTGAGGGCATTCAAACTACCCTCATAGATGTTTTTTCTGAACAATCCTCTGAGGTGCGCCCTAATAAAGAAGCTCAACTTGTTCTAAATTATACAAAGTCTCTAGAAGTTGCCCTTGATCTCATTCAAAACCAAGATATGCCTCTTGTATCGCGTGTCATACTCGCTGCTCATCAAACATTAATGGAAGGCGGTGACGGGGATAGAGCGGCACCCGGGTCTTATCGCCTACAAAGTGTTCGCGTAGGCGACCATGTGCCCCCCACAGCACCGCATATTCCCGCTCTAATGAAAGATCTGGAAACCTATATCAATGCAGATACAACAACTCTTCCCCTCCTAAAAGCCGGTTTTGCTCATGTCCAATTTGAAACCATTCACCCTTTTCTCGATGGCAACGGCCGTATTGGACGACTTCTCATTGTGTTAATGCTTCTAAAAGAAGGATTGCTAAGTGAGGCAATTATCTACCCCTCTTACGCATTTAAAAAACATCAACTGGAATATTACGTAGCCCTTGATAATGTCAGATCTAAGGGTGATTTTGAGGGTTGGATTCGCTTTTACCTTCAATCCCTTATTGAAAGTGCGGAAGATGCTTGGGCACGAGCGAAGGATATCGAACTCTTAGAAAAGAATTTAACAAAGAAAATTGTAGATAGTTCTTTATTTGTTAAAACCCGCGAAGATGCACTCCATATGCTTTCATTGCTGTTTCAATATCCGGTCATCAGCATCACAGAAGCATCTCAACATTTAGGAAAAAGCTATAATAGTGTCGGCGCACTGATGGATAAATTTGGTGAACTGCGCATCCTCATACCTGGATCCGACCAAAAGCGGAATCGAACCTATCTATTTAAATCCTACCTTGATGTTTTAGAACAAATTTATTAGAAAAAATGCGATCTCCGCTTGAAAAATATTAGAAAGGGAGCTATTGATAGGTCTGATGATGAAGTGGGGCCATAGCTCAGCTGGGAGAGCGCTACGATGGCATTGTAGAGGTCAGGAGTTCGATCCTCCTTGGCTCCACCAAATTTGAAAATTTATCGATTATTTGTGTAACCACATATACAACACCAAAGGATAAATTATTTTTGTCTCCTCTTGTAGTAGAAGCCTACAAAACTCTGAACAGTCTGTTTGAACAGCTTGAAAAAGCTGGATTTGAAGGAGATTGCGATGGACACTCCCTGGCTTTCGATTTGCCCGATGGGCGCCCTTACCTCCTTAACTACCATGGCGTTGCCCAAGAAATTTGGTTAGCATCTCCTGTTTCTGGGGCGCATCACTTTCGGCTGCAAAACGGACTATGGATTTCCACACGAGGGACGGAAAATCTCATCTCTTTACTCGAAACGGAATTGGCCGTTACTCTTTCATGACCCAACTCACCTCCCCAGATACTGTATCTGAGAAAAACCTACAAAAACTAAAGGATATTCTTGCCTTTACGAAACCTTACCGTGCTCCCATCATCCTAGCGATCCTCTCCTTAACATTAGCCGCTGTGATGGTTTTAAGTTTGGGTTGGGGGTTGAGAAACTTAATTGATTATGGTTTCAGCCAAGGAGATGCAAACGCCCTGGATTATACACTTCTGATGATGGGCCTCGCGGTCCTTCTTTTATCCATCGCAAGCTTTGGGAGAAGTTATTATATTGGTTGGGTTGGGGAACGTGTCATGACAGACTTACGCATACGCGTCTTTAATCATTTACTATCTTTAGATATTGGTTTTTTTGAGTTGATTCGCCCAGGAGAATTGGTATCTCGCATTACAGCCGATACAACGCTAATTCAAGTAGTTCTTGGAGGATCTGCCGCCGCTGCATTACGGAACTTCTTACTATTGATGGGGGGGCTCATTATGATGCTTGCCACTTCTCTAAAACTCACCCTTCTCACACTCATCATTGTTCCTTTTGTGCTTATTCCCATACTCATATACGGTAAGCAAGTTCGGCAACTTTCCAAAAAAACGCAAGATCGCATTGCCGACGTTTCTGGATTCTTAGAAGAAACAATGAGTGGAATTCGGACCACCCAAGCTTTTCAACACGAGGACCATGATAAGGCCGAATTCAAAGACCAGGCTGATCGCGCATTCCAAGTTTCTATAAAGCGCATTCATTTGCGTTCCCTCCTAGCTTGCCTAGTCATGACTTTAGTTTTTGGTGGCGTCAGTCTTGTTCTCTGGAATGGAGGAAGGGATGTCATTGCCGGTAACCTCGAGGCAGGTCACCTATCCGCATTTATTTTTTATGCCATTGTCGTTGCCTCTTCTGCAGGGTCATTTTCAGAAATCTTTGCCGATCTTCAGCGCGCCATGGGAGCCCTTGATCGCTTGCGTGAACTGCTTGCAACAAGTCCAACATTGAAGACAACATCCTTTGTAACACATCGCAAATTACCTATTCCGTCTAGCGGCGTTGTGGCTCTACACAATATCTGCTTCTCCTACCCCAACAACCCAGAGAAACCCATTTTAAATAATATAACTTTATCAGCAGCACCGGGAGAAAAAATCGCCATTGTTGGTCCTTCAGGTGCTGGAAAAAGTACTCTTCTATCCCTTCTCTTACGCTTTTATTCCCCTCAATCCGGCTCCCTATATTTGGACGGGATTGATGTCCGCGACGTCGACGTTCAAGAGGTCCGCGCCCGCATGGGATTGGTTCCTCAAGATCCTATGATTTTCTCCCAATCCCTTTATCAAAACATTCTTTATGGTCGACCAAATGCGAGTGAGACCGAAGTCTGGAAAGCAGCAGAATTAGCCTATTTGCTTGATGTCATTGAAGATTTGCCCCAAGGGATACATACGCTCCTGGGAACGAAAGGAGTTCGCTTGTCAGGGGGACAACGGCAACGTGTCGCCATAGCTCGGGCAATTTTGCGCAATCCCTCCATTCTCCTTCTGGATGAAGCCACCAGCGCTCTCGATTCTCAAAGTGAGATCTTAGTTCAAAAGGGTCTTAATCATCTCATGACGACACGGACTACAATTGTAATTGCTCATCGGTTAGCAACCGTATTAAAAGCTGATCGGATTATCGTAATGGATCGTGGCAATATAGATGCTGTGGGAACCCATGCGGAGCTCATGTGTGAAGATGGTCTTTATCGCCGGCTCGCTCGAATGCAATATTCTGAAACCACCAACATACGCTCTATGGGATGAGGCTTTTCAGACCCTTTTTTGATTATGACTCTGCAACAGCAAGCTCAGACAAAATTTGAACATGACGACGAATTTCACGCAAAGGATCTACCCTCTGATCCGACCAAGTCACATTCGAAAGATAAGCAACAGTCACTTCTTTTGCAGGCAGATAAAGCAATTCTGTGCGAAAACCACTCCCAATACCCCCATGCCGATAAAAGATTGTCTTAAGAATTGGATTATAAGCGCAAGCAATTCCATAGCCATACCAAAGATCTAATTTTTTAGTAACTTTCGCCATCGATGGGGGATGAATTATACGCACATGGGGGGTCAACATCTTCTGAAGTCCCTCTTGACCTATAACTTTGCCCTTGTATAAAGAAAGATTCCAAAGATGCAAATCCCGGGCCGTTGAAATTAATGACCCATCCGGCAATGTCTGACAAGGAAATGAACTAAAGGGAAAAGCATTCCCAATAACTGATAACTCATCTGGCATTTTAGGAGATATTAAATATCCATAAGCAAAATCCTGATGACTCGAGATAAAACCGGATGAATTCGCTTTATGATGAAGACGAATACTCATGGTATTTTTTAAACCGAGCGGTTCTAAAATTAGAGCATCCATCAAATCATCATAAGATTGACCTGTCGCCTGTTCCATAATTTCTCCCAAGAGAATATATCCCGAATTCGAATATTCATAGAGTGTTCCGGGCTCAAACAACAGGTCTTGTTTTGCGATAATGTCAATAATATCTCTTTTGGTATGGGCGCTTTTTGATAAATCGACAAAGTGGGATAAGGTCATATAATCAGGAATGCCTGCACAATGTGCTAACAACTGATGACTATTAATTTCATTCGCCCAAGAGGGTTTATTATTTTTCCATCCCTCATAAGAAGAGTCGAGATAAGTAGAAATGGGTGTAAACAGATCCAACACATTTTCCTCAACAAGTTTGAGAATCAGTGCAGCTGTCATCTGCTTTGTCACGGAACCTATTTTAAATATTGTGGAAGGGGTAAGGGGCTTCTTGAGCTCAATATTTCCATAGCCAAAACTTCTTTCCAATAGAACTTCTGAACCCTTGGCAACAAAAATATTGGCTTGCAACTTATTATTTAGAGCAATTTTATTAATATAATTATCTAAACGAGTCATGCAACACTCTTAACCATTGCTGTGATAGGATTAAGGTTTAATTTTTTTTATAAAGGTAAAGGAATTAATTTTTTCTAAAATTAGGGAATTTTTTCAGGAGAATCTTGGTTTTTTTTATTTTTAACAATCCTAGGGAATAGTTGCCAAAAAAAAGAAAAGCTAATAAGTCCAAGCCAAACTTTTCCCACGTGTGCAAATATTCCTGTTCGCAGAATGACACCTAAAATCATAAACCCAGTTATGGGAATGAGGATAAAGCCTATTTGATGAGGAGCATGACGAATTGCGGAAAGAGATGATACTTTAGCAAACGCGAAAAGGCTCGCCACACCAAAGAGAAGCGCACATCCTACATCTGTAAAATTGTGGTAGCCCTCGTGAATCAGTCCGAAACCAACTCCGCCAATAATAAGCGGAAGAATGATACGCAAATAGGTGTGAGAATACATCTGTAATAAAAGTCCATAACAAACTGTTGTAACTTGCATATGGCCACTGGGAAATGCATATCCTTGTATGCCAAGGGCCGGGTTAAGCGGCACAAGAAAAATAGATTTTAAAAACCCATTAAAAATCATCGTAAAAAGAACCAAAACAATAACATTTCCCCAATCAACAGACCCTCTTTTGAAAGGGAAATTGAGTAAAAAATTCCCCTTAGTGAAAAATCCCATTAGAAGAAGGGGAACAAGGACGACACCATGACTAAAAAGCAAAAAACCTTTGGCCAGAAGGGATAAAGATGTTTCCATCACATTTCCATAAGGTCATCGATATAGACGACAGTCTCATTTCTGCCCCCCCACGTGTCTAGACGCAACGTTCCCACAATATGCTTCAGCTGATTTTTCGCTGTCAACAGTGCTTTGCCCAAGGGTTGTTGAGCAACGCGAAAAGCAATCGCCTTTTGACGGGCACCATCTTCACTTAAAAGCGTACAGCGCACGTGGTCATTGCCAAAAATTTCTGCATAGGCAATGCGCACATTATGTATCATAAACTTTGGCGTTGGATTCCCCGCCCCAAAGGGCTCTAAACAACTTAAACTTTGCAGCAAATCCGTTGTTATCCCCTTTAAAGTAATGGAAACATCAATCTCAAGAGTTGGCAAAATATTCTTCATATCCGCACTGAGACGTTGAAGCAAAAATGCATAAAATTCATTATAAAGAGCACGAGTAACTGTAAAACCCGCAGCCATCGCGTGACCGCCTCCATGCACCAAAAGGCCGCAATGTGTCGCCGCATGCATAGCTGTACCAAGATCAATTCCTGATACTGACCGTCCCGAACCCTTACCCATATCATCGGTAAAACTAATGACGCAAGAAGGGCGAGCGTATCGTTCCTTTAAACGACTTGCAACGATACCAATTACACCGGGATGCCACCCCTCACCTTTGACCAAGAGAATCGGTTTGCTGAGAAGATCGGTGGACTCGACCAAATTGATCGCCTCCTCTAGGACAGTGGCTTCAATTTGTTGTCGTTCCCGGTTCAACATATCCAAACGTTGGGCCATAGTGCGGGCTTGTGCCTCATCGTGTGTAGACAACAAGTGCGCCCCTAGTGTTGCCTGGCCAACTCGTCCGCCCGCATTCACGCGGGGACCAAGAAGAAATCCTAAATGATAGGCTGTTGGAGCTTCCTTTAATCCAGCCACGTCTGCTAATGCTGTTAATCCTATATTTTGACGCCATTTGGCAACTTTTAATCCTTGAGAAACAAAGGCTCGATTTAGACCTGTCAAGGGCATGACGTCACAAACCGTACCCAAGGCTACCAGATCAAGCAGTTGCATTAAGTCTGGCTCAGTTTTGCCTTCAAACCAATTTTGTTCCCGTAAAGCCCTTTGTAAAGCCACAAGAAAGATAAATGACAAACCAGCAGCACAAAGATGCTTCAAAGGAGATTCTTGATCTAAACGATTGGGGTTAATAAGCGCATAAGCTTCTGGAAGAGCGGGTTGTGCTGAGTGATGATCAATCACAATGACGTCAAGACCCAAAGTTTTCGCGTAAGCTAACGGCTCGAAAGCTGTTGTTCCACAATCAACCATGAGAACAACAGGATATCCTTCATTCTTTAACGTATGCATAGCCTCATTATTTGGCCCATAACCCTCATCAATTCGATCGGGAATATAAATACGTATTGACTGACCCAATAGGGAAAAATAACGGTGAAGCAAGGCACAAGATGTTCCTCCATCCACATCATAATCCCCAAAAACAGCAATTTTTTCATTATTTTTTAGGGCTTGAATTACTCTATCTATGGCACAATCCATATCTTTTAGGTGAGATGGGTTTGGCATAAGATTACGTAATGTCGGCTCCAAAAAAGACTCTACGTTTTCTAAGAAGATCCCTCGGCTTGAAAGCAACTGCCCCACTGTTGCCGAAAGGCCATGCCGTTGGGTAATGACGAGAGCTTGACGATCATCACACGGGCGAAATTGCCAAATTTTCCCCGAAACAGAGTATTTTGAATTAAATAACGACTCAAAACCAGACGGGATGTCATGCGACTTCTGTGTGACGGAATTAAGGGCATTCATATTATCTATCCCTACGACTTAGATGGTTATCTTCAGTACCACATTGAAGGCAGTGTCCGCAATGCACACTTCAAATTTTGAAGTTAAAAATAAATAAGTTTTTAGGAAGAATTAACGCTTTATTCATAATATTTATAGATAATTATTCTATAGGTTTATAACCATTAGGGAGAATTTATATGCGCCACTTTTCTTACGGTCTTATTTTTGCCAGCACGTTTTTAGCTCCTGTTTCTTACGCATCAGAGCCAATAATTGAATCAAACCTTATACTTTCACCCCCTGTGTTGGAACTCGTTAATCAATGTAAAAGCGCTAAAAATATTCAGTCTGTCAGTCAAATTCTAAGTACTCGCGTAGCTGATAAAAGTGTATTATGCGCCGACATTACTCATAAAGGGTTCCTGAATGCAGCTTTAAAAGAAGGTCTCATCGGCGCTAAGGCAGCTACCGTTCTTGCCTGGTGTAACGGATATGCCCCCGAAAAAGAGAAGACCGGTGGTAAGCAAGGAGAAAAAAAAGCAGATGCTCAACCAGCCTTGCCAAAGTTGAAGCCTGCTGGAGAGCGTCCAGTATCTTCTGCAGTTCCAAAATCTCCTGAACATAAAAGAATCGTCTTACGTCCAGTGATTGCCCAAAAGAAAGAAGGTCAAAATATGCAAGCCGCTGAACAACAAGTTCTGGCAGCCCAAGAAGCCGTTCAAGCAAATATAATTCTATTAGAAAAAACTATCGATCCCAAGAAAGCAGAGAAACTTAGTTCGCTAAAAGCAAGAGAACGTGACGCCCAACAATTGGAAAAAAAAGCAAAAGAAACCTATGACAATTTAACGATTGCCGTAATGGGAATGCGCTCAGACATTATTGAAAACAACTCCCCGAACCTGGCAGAACGATTTAACAACCATGAGGTTGCTTGGGCAAAAACACAAGAAGATCAAACACCTGAAGACTTTGTAGTCAATCTCGGAATAGAGCTTAATGCCAAGAGAATTAACTTTACAGGACCTTCTCAACAAACATATAACACACTGAAAGATCTTCTCAAACAGGCTCAACAAAACTACGCTGCTGCCTTATATCAATTAGAAATGATTAATCGCGAACTTTTAGAACTCAATCACTAAAAATAAGAATTATGGGAGGGATGGCCTATCCTTCCCATAATAAAAGTTGAATTATAAATCAAAAATCGTTAGATTCTGAGAAGTTGTATTGTAAAAATGCTCTTTACTGAAAAATGTTCTTTTAAAAGTGCTATTGTTGATTTATTAAAGACTTTTTTTCGGCCAGTAAATTATGTTATTCAGCTACAATGACAGAATTCAATCCCCTGAGAGTGATAATATTATCTTGAATCTTAAAGATGCTCAAAAGTAAATGAATCGATCTACTAGAGAGTTTACAAAGAATCAGGTATAAATATGATTATGAGATCATGAAAATACATCTTTAACAGACGATAAATGGAGCTTTGGCAAGACAATGAGTCGAATTTTTACCGTATCAAATCAAAAAGGCGGTGTGGGGAAAACAACAACGACTGTTAACCTTGCAACAGGGCTAGCTGCCGTCGACAAACGTGTTTTGATCATCGACTTTGACCCCCAAGCCAATGCATCTACGGGTCTGGGCTTAAGCAAACAACGACGCCTTCTCAATTCATATGGCCTCCTACTTGGTGACTACACCATGAGTCAAGTTATCGTAAAGACAGCTATACCCGGGCTATGTATCATCCCTTCTGCCATTGATTTGTTGGGCGCAGAAATTGAACTGGTGGGCATGGAGCGTCGGGAATATATCTTGAAAGACATTATTGCCCCCTACATCCATATGTTTGACTATATTTTGATTGATTGCCCGCCTTCTATGGGCCTTCTCACTTTAAATGCCATGGTTGCTGCCACGGATGTAATTATCCCCTTACAGTGCGAATACTACGCTCTAGAAGGTTTGAGTTATTTACTCGGATCTATTCAAAAAATCAAAAAAACTTTGAATCCGGGACTATCTCTTTTTGGAATTGTACTCACCATGTTTGACCGGCGCAGCTCCCTATGCGACATGGTCGCGAAAGATGTGCGCTCCTACCTAAAAGATAAAGTATTTGAAACCGTTATCCCGCGGAATACAAAGGTATCAGAGGCTCCAAGCCATGGTAAACCCGCAATGATTTATGACTTCAAGTGTACAGGATCTCAGGCCTACATGTCCTTGGCCCGAGAAGTTTTAATTCGAGACGCTCAGCTTATTCAGGAGGTAAAAGTCGCATGATGGAAACAGAAGCCAAAAAAAATCCCTTAGGTCGTGGGCTTTCAGCCCTTCTTGGCGAATCTGCTATATTAGAAAGCGAAACACCTGGCACCATATTTTCCCTTCCTACCCTTGCTATAAAGCCAGGAAAATTTCAGCCTCGCTACTGTTTTGACGATGAGAAACTAACAACGTTAGTTGATTCCATCCGTGAAAAGGGCATTATTCAACCGCTCGTGGTCCGCACTTTGCAAAAAGCGGACGGCGTTCTTGAGAGTAACACATATGAAATTATTGCCGGTGAGCGTCGCTGGCGCGCTGCGCGGACACTCAACTTAGAGACTGTTCCTGTTGTCGTGCGCGAGTATAGCGATCGTGAAGCTCTTGAGGTCGCCCTCGTAGAGAACATTCAGCGCGATGACCTGACTCCTATTGAGGAGGCCGAAGGGTACCACCGTCTTCTGGAAGAATTTAATTATACTCAAGAAGAATTGGCCCGTTCAATCGGAAAAAGCCGCAGCCATGTGGCGAATATGCTTCGCCTCAACCAACTTCCAAGCCACATTAAAGACATGATTCAAGAAGGTAAGATCACAGCTGGTCACGCCCGAACTCTTGTTAATTCAGAAAATATGGAAGAGTTGGCTCAAAATATTATCGACAATAATCTCAATGTTCGCCAAGCCGAGCAACTCAAGAAAAGAAACTCCACAAAACCAAATCTTGAGATTCCTGATTCTGAATTTATTCAACAAACCAAGATTATTGAAAATGAGATTGCAAATCTTTTGCGCTTAAATGTTTCCTTAAAAGTGAAGCAAACAGGAGCAACCTTAACTGTACAATTCAATAGTTATGAAGAGATTGATGAATTTATGGATAGATTGAGGGCCATCGAAATTTAAGGGAGTTTTTTCATGACTTCCGATATTCTCTGGCGCCCCTCTCCAGAGGCCATTGAACAAGCCAATCTCACTCGTTTTATTGCGACAGTTCACACAAGTTACAATTCGACTGTGACGGATTTTCCTTCCCTTTACACGTTTTCCGTGCAACATCCAGACTCCTTTTGGCGGGCGGTTTGGTCCTTTTGTGGCGTCATTGCAAAGGATCAAGGTGAACGCGTTCTTGAAAACAATCACGACATTGAAAATGCAAAATTTTTCCCCGACGCTCATCTTAATTTTGCTGAGAATCTATTGAGACGAAGAGATCAAAGTATCGGCATTACGTTTTACGGGGAAGACAAAATTGTTCAAAAACTTACCTTTCAAGAAATTTATCAGCAAACAGCAAAGATTGCTAATATATTTAAACAGTGGGGCATTCAACCGGGAGATCGTATTGCCGGATACTTACCCAATTTACCGCAAACCATTATTGCAATGCTTGCTGCGGCCAGTTTAGGCGCTATCTGGTCCTCTTGTTCACCTGATTTTGGCACACAAGGTGCTATCGATCGCCTTTCGCAAATAACGCCCAAAGTTCTGCTGATCGCCGATGGTTATTTCTATGGCGGAAAAACTTTTGCCTACCTTGACAGGCTACCCACCATTCGCAGCCACATTCCCTCTTTAGAAAAAGTCATTATAATCCCCTATATATCCACGTCCGAAGCTATCAGAGCCCAGGATATCGATAGCCCCTTTGACCTTTGGGATGAGCTCCTCACAAGCACAAAAGTCTCAACTCTTGACTTTATACCTTTACCCTTTGCTCATCCTCTTGTAATTCTTTTTTCCTCAGGCACAACAGGAATCCCGAAATGCATCGTTCACAGTGCAGGGGGCACCTTGCTGCAGCACCTAAAAGAGCATCAACTCCACTGCGATATAAAACCCAATGACCAGGTTTTTTACTATACGACCTGCGGGTGGATGATGTGGAATTGGCTTGTTTCGGCATTAGGAAGCGGCGCAAGTCTCGTCTTGTATGACGGTTCCCCCCTTTATCCCCAACCTACGGTCTTATTCGATATTGCAGAAAAAGAGGGGATTACTTTATTTGGTACATCTGCAAAGTATATTGATTCTTTAAGTAAGCTGGGCGTTAATTTAATCAAAACCCACCCTCTTCCTCTTTTACGCATGATCACCTCAACAGGATCACCCTTATCGCCCGCCAACTATGATTACGTTTATGATTCCATAAAAAAAGATGTATGTTTAGCTTCGATTTCAGGCGGCACAGACATCATTTCTTGCTTTGTTTTAGGAAATCCTATCGGTGATGTTTGGCGTGGGGAAGCTCAAACACGCGGACTGGGCTTGAGCGTAGAAGTCTACAATGAAGAAGGCCAATCGCAGATCAGTAAAAAAGGAGAACTCGTCTGCACGAAACCTTTTCCCTCTCAACCTTTAGGATTTTGGAATGATTCTTTAAGACATAAATACCATACCGCTTATTTTGATCGTTTTCCCAATGTCTGGCACCACGGAGATTTTGTGGAATTAACTCCTCAAGGAGGCATGATCATTTATGGCCGTTCGGATACCGTCTTAAACCCTGGAGGAGTGAGAATAGGTACAGCAGAAATCTATCGTCAGGTCGACCAAATACCTGAAATTCATGGCTGTGTTGCTGTGGGACAATCTTGGCAAAATGATGAACGCATCATCTTATTCGTTCAGCTGAATGAGGGCCTAACGCTGACAGAGACCCTTATTCAAAAAATCAAAACTCAGATTCGACAAAACACTACGCCGCGTCATGTACCCTCCAAAATCATTGCTGTTACGGATATACCGCGCACAAAAAATGGCAAAATTGCTGAACGTGCGGTTCGCGATTTAATTCATGCAGAACCGATTAAAAATCAGGAGGCCCTCGCCAACCCTGAAGCTTTTGATCAATATATCAATCATCCAGAACTCGCAAAAGATTAAGAAACTTACAGGTTCTCTTAATCTTTCCAAAATGATGGCATGAAAAGAATTAAAATCGCTAATAACTCAAGGCGGCCTAAAATCATTCCAAACATTAAGATGCATTTAGATCCAATATCTAAATCAGCAAAAGAGGCTAAGGGTGCAATCATCGGCGTCAACCCTGGCCCTAAGTTGCCCAGTGCAGCTGCAGCGCCCGTTAAACTGGTCACAAAATCCAGTCCGCAAATTGATAATCCGCCGGTAAGAAGAATTAAGCAAAAAGCATACAGTGTTATAAACGTAAACACAGACATCGCAATATTTTCAGAAATTTTTTGAGACTGGTATAAAGGAACATATATCCCATGGGGACGCCGCAATTGTCGCATATGGCTCAAAGCGACGGCAATTAAAACTTGAAATCGAAAGATCTTAATTCCTCCAGAGGTGGAACCTGTACATCCCCCGACCAAACTTAATAGAAAAAACAAGACAAGTGGAAAAGATCCCCACAACGTGTAGTCTTCTGTTGCGTATCCTGTGGAGGTGATGACTGAAATAACCGCAAATGCAGAATAGCGAAGACTCCTCCAAAAATTGATCTCCTGATGAAGATTAAGCCACAACGCTCCCAAAAGAGATCCAATTCCAATGATACTTAAATACACCCGTAATTGGCTATCTTTCCAAACCGCTTTAAAGTTGCGATGCCATAATTTGACAAACAGAATAAACGTCATTCCTCCCATAATCATGAATGCCATCAAAATGAGCTCAATAGATAGGCTACGATAGGCACCTATGGAAAGATCTTGGGTGCTGAGTCCGCCCGTAGATACCGTACACATAGCATGACAAATCGCATCAAACCATTCCATGCCTGCCAAATGAAGAAAAATAGCGCATGTAAAGGTAAATACAAAATAAATGGATAAAATGGCAGAGGCAATTTGAGAAAGTCGAGGTAAAATCTTTTCAGAACGATCCGAAAATTCGTTACGAAATAACTGCATTCCCCCAATGCGCAAGATTGGTAAAATGGTCATGGCCATGACGATAATACCCGTCCCCCCAAGCCACTGCAAAAGAGCACGCCACAACAATATACCTCTGGGAACTTTATTCAAATGGGCCAAAACTGTGGATCCAGTTGTTGTCAGCGCCGAAACAGATTCAAACCAACTATCCAAAAAATTAATCGACAAAGAGGACCAAAAGAAAGGCAGCCCCGCAAATAAAGACGTGGCAATCCAACTAACCGTGGTTAACAAAAATGCTTCTCTTACCCGAAGTTCGGTTTTACCTTCGGACCGATTAGATAATACCAACAAAGTGCCCACTAGCCCTGTTAGGAAAGAAGAAATTGCAAATCCTCTCCATCCACTTGTGTGGTAAATCAACAATTCCACGCTTAAGGGAATTAGCATCGCAACAGAGCTAATACTAAGTAATATGCCGATTAGGTAAAAAACCGCCCGAAATGCGATCACAGCTTTCTTTGCCTCTTCGTTTCAAAAATTTTTTTTCTAATCCCCTCGAGCATACTCTCAAATGAGGCGTGTTGACAATCCATTGACAACTCTGCTCATGCTCTTATACCTTTCATCATCATATACCCTTGGGAAAGATTCTTATGTTTCTATCACCCCCGAAATTTTGGAATAAACCTGGCAGTGTCCTGTCCTATATTCTTGAACCTTTCAGTTGGTTCTATCGTATTGGCACGGTTATTCATAATCGAATCTCAAAGCCCTATCAAGCATCTGTTCCTGTAATTTCTATTGGAAATATTATTCTTGGTGGTGCAGGTAAAACCCCTGTAACAATTGCAATTGCAAAAACTTTGATAAGTATGGGATACACACCCCACATCATTAGCCGTGGGTATGGAGGAGTCCTGAAAGGGCCCTTACAAGTCAATCTTGAGCATCAATACTCTCAAGTGGGGGATGAGCCACTCCTTTTAGCAAAATATGCTCCAACGTGGATTTCTAAGAATCGTAAAGCCGCTGTCAAGTTAGCCATAAAATCTGGCGCCGATGTCTTGCTTTTGGACGATGCGCATCAAAATTACACTCTAAAAAAAGATTTATGCTTTGTTGTTGTTAACGGCTCAAACGGATTTGGAAATGGACGAGTTTTTCCAGCAGGGCCTTTACGACAATCCATTCAATCCGGGTTAAAAGAAGCCACCACAATTGTTTTTATCTCCCAAGATAATGACCCAGTGCCCCCCGCGTTACGCTCAATTTCCTGTCCAGTCATTCAAGCCAGAATCATTCCCATTTCCCCAAAACCATGTGCTGTGATGGGGTTTGCTGGCATTGGATATCCAGAAAAATTTCGCCAAACTCTCGAACAAGCTGGGTATGAAGTGAAAATTTTTAAATCCTTTCCTGATCATTATCCCTACACTGAAGACGATTTACGAAAATTACGGATGAGAGCCCGCGTGGAAAAAGTTTTTCTCATCACAACAGAAAAAGATGCAATGCGCATTCCTCATAACTGTCGCAATAATATTCTTATCCTTCCCATGGATTTAGCGTTTGAACCCGCCTCATCACTTGAAACTGAGTTAAAGAAAATGCACACGCGCATAGAGAGTTGAGCATATACTTACAGGATTATTAAATCAAAAACCCAAAAGAGATTAGTACTTTTTCACCCAAGCAAATCCAACACCTGTATTTTTGTTTCCCCCCACATCAGCTTCAATTTTAAAAGTAGGCGTTACATCAAATTGAACGGTTGCAGTTGTTTCCCCATCTCCGCTTACCGATTGATCTAAAGACAAATACACTTTATCAGAGAGTTGTTTGCCTACACTCACCAACTGGCTAGCGGATTTAAAATCTTCCCCCTCAATGGGTTTTCTTTCCTTAAATTCTAGAACATCCAGGCCAAATGCCGAACGAATTTTATTGGTAAAATTCAAATTATTTTTCCCTTTAAATGAACTGAGTGCATTGGCCAAAAGCAACCCTTGAGTTCCAGATATACTGTCAAGACCACCACCAAATAACAACCTTGCAAGTACTTCCTCTTGAGATAACGCCGGCGTCGAAGAAAAGGTAATCTTTGGATTTGAGGCCTGTCCCTCGACGCGCATTTTTGCTGTTATTTCATTGACCTCTCTAGTTCCCACCACAGATAATAACGGATCATTTTTGGGATCGTGGGAATAAATAATTTTTCCTTCTTCTAACTTCAGAGGTTTACCCAACAAATCAAACCGTCCCCGCACAAGATTAATTTCACCCACGATATAAGGATCCTTTATGCTACCCACTACTCGCATTTTACCTTTCCATTGAGAATCCAGCCCATAACCCCGCACGAAAATTTCTCCTGGAGATGTCAGGTTAATATTTAAGGGTAGGAAAGAAGAATTATGATGATGCTGCGTTTGGTGGTGACTATCTCGAGCCGCTTGATAGGTTCCATTTTTTCTTTTCTCTAATAACTTTATTGTCATGATTTTTTCAGAGTAATCTTCAAGACGTATCTCTAAAGGCTGAATGATTATATCCCCGGTAATCTTCAGATTTGAAAATTCTGGTGTTGACAAGAAACCTTGAATTTTTAAATCCCCACTGGCCTTGCCTGAGAGCTCATCATTTTGAAGGATAATGAGCTTTGCCAACTTCAAGTGCAGATCAATTTCTGGATTCAGAATGGACGTCAATTTTATTGTACATCGACCGCTCACATTTCCTACTGCATTATCTTGACCTCTTATACTTGATATCGTAATCACATCTCGCGTAGCTTTACCTTCTATACTAATGTTCCGAATCAAAGTTCCAAAACTGGCATTTTCATAGAGACCATTAACTACAGATATACGTCCATCTATCGCAGGTTTTTCCACAGTGCCTCTGGCTATTAAATCTAATGAGGCGCGTCCTTGAATTAAGTCTCCGTTCCCCATAAACAAGGAAAGAATTCGCATGTCCGCTTGCCCCTTAAGAAGCCCTTCAAATGAACTTGTCGCTGTTGGATACCATTGGTCGACAGAAAGTTTTCCTTCAGAAACGAGGGCAAACGCACTCCCTTTCCCCAATTTAACATTCCAGGATAAAAATCCTTGAGAAAGCTTAAAAGCAGTGGAGACATCGATTCTCCCCAACTGATTTTTCTCCCCCTTCAGCACTTGTAAAGGCTCCCCCCATTCCAAAGATTTCCCTTCCAAGATAAGTTCAGCATCAGGCTTTTCAAGAGTGCCCTTTAAAATTCCCATACCTGTTAAGGATCCGGTAGCAATCCAATCTGGGTTAATAACACGCAGAATTGTCAAAGGGAGTCGATCAATACGCATATTTCCAGATAGAGTCTCCTCATTAATAGTTAAGTCATCAATCACAAGGGTTCCACTGCCTGTTGATATCGAGACTTTGGGGGTGCGAATGTCATTTTCACCCCATATAATTGTTGTGGGTTGTTTTAAGAAAAATTGATGTAAGGGATGCGTTAATTCGGCCCGTTTTAGTGTAATTTCCGTTTGAGAAACTTCATCGGTTGAAAGATCAATAACCCCTTGAGTGTGAAAAGAAATATTTTGGGGGCCCTTGGCGACGACATCAAAATCCCCTTGTCCCTGTTCTAAAGATCCCCGCGCCAATAAATTTGAAAACGGAATATTGTTCAATAAAAGTTCACGACCCTGAAGAGTTAATTTCCATCGATCTTTCTCATCAAAATGGGCCTTAAATTCCAAGGATTTTGACTCAAAGTCCCCATAATGAAATTGCGCGAGAAGTGCCTCCACATTTCCTTGACCTTGAAAACTTTTCTTAAAAGTTAAATGGGCAGAACCCTGCAATCCCATTTCAACCCAATGATCATAAGCCCTGAGATTGGCAACGGAAATAATGCCTGTTCCTTCCCATTTATCTTCTTTAGGATAAATAATACTTTCTCCGTGGCCCGCAATTTCTTTTCCTGTCAAAGTAATATCTTTAAATTTAAGACTATCCAAATCTGGTTCTTCAATTTTCATGGTTAAAGACAAAGAATCTTGCCCATCTTCAAGAACTGCGCTCGCATTTCCTTTTATCAGTTTTAACTCTGGAAGATCGACAATAACAGATGTTAAAAGACTCTTATGCCAAAGAGGCAATCCTTCTCCCTGAAGGCTCGCAAAAAAAGCATGCTTATCAATTTTATAAACTATATCACCTACCAATTTATGAGCCACGACGAGGTTCACTTTTATTTTCTGACTTAACAAATCAGGCACAGACCAAACTGCCGAGATATTTGACAATGAAGCCACATGCTCTTCCTTATTTTTCAATTCAAGTGTCGTCACCTCAAATTGAAAAGGAAAAAGACCTCGAACTCCTTCCACTTCAAGTTTGAAGGATGAGTTTTTAAATGGTTGATTCACAATGAATTCCAGAAGCGTTTTTTTAGCGTGCTGTGATTGCAACACAAATAAGCAAATGCCTAATGTCACAAGTACAATTCTGATAATCCATCTCCATAATTTCATTTAAAATGCCTGCCCTATGCTTATGTAAAATTGATAGGCAGAATCTATTGGTTTGGGTGATCCGTCCCGACGCCGTTTCATGGGCACTGCCACATCAAAGCGAATGGGGCCAATACCTGTGTAATAGCGAATTCCTGCACCCACTCCCCATAGGCGTGCTTGACTCGAAAGATCGGGTGTCGCTTGACCAGAGACAGTACCTGCCTCAGCAAATACGACGAACCCAATTGTATCAGTCACTTTAAAACGTCCTTCAAGGCCATATTCTAGAATGGATCGCCCTCCCACAGGAATACGACTCCCATCAAGGGGGCCCAAAAGTTTATATCCATACCCACGCACAGAACCAACACCCCCTGCATAAAAGCGTTTGTTGGGTGCCAAATTGTCGATTGAGGATACCCCAATGGTTCCCCCATGAGCCCAACCCGCAATCACAGCTCGACTATCTTTCATGAGTCTTAAGTAATAACTTCCTTTTGCCGTGGAAATTAAAATTTTCTTATCTAATCCTGATTTGCCAAAATAAGGGGTGACTTCCACGCTTAAGCGCCCTCCCTTTGTAGGATCAATGAGATCATTTGATTCATCAATTTGCACTTCAAGAGGTAATCCTACCCATCGATTCAAGAAGATAACGTTAGCGCGCTTTGATTTGCCAACCTCTCCCGTTATCCCGACCATTCCTTTTATCGTTTCAGAAAAAGGATGTTCCAGACGCATACCCACATCTAAAGAGCGACTCGTATAGGCCCGATTTTTCTCACGAGTTCCACTGATTTCACTACGCAAATGCTGCTCCGGCGCAAAAATATCAGGAATATCAAGATCAATCTTGGCTCTGCTAAATTTGGGAGAAATGCGAAGCATCGTCCCAAGATTTTCACCCGAACCAAAAATATTACGATGCGACCAAAAAGCCTGTCCACCAAAACCTTCCGTTGTCGCATATTTAAGACCTGCTCCAATGGTGCGTGGCGGGCCTTCTGTTACCCGAACTTTCAAAGGCACCACCTTAGTCTCACCTGCTGCTTCGTCGGGTTTAATTTCAACTCCAGAAAACAGTCCTGTTCCCATTAATTTTCGATTTGTATTATCCAATTCACGTTCATCAGAAGACCCGCCTTCTTTCCAACCAAATCGATTTCGGACAAATTGGGGATTAAGATTTTTTAATCCTTCAATATTTGTTTTTCCATAGAAACTGTGACAACCAGAATTCACCCGGAAGAGAATATGCAAACGTTTGGCCTCTCGATCAATTTCGGCTTCCGGCTCTGCCATTTCAACAAATGGATATCCATGATCCCGTAAATATTTAGCTAGCCGCAGAGTGGCATCTTGAATACGATTTAAGTCCACTTCATCATTAATGTTTAGTTGATGAAATTTTGCGGCTTTACTTTGAGAAATGGGCAAAGGTTCTCGAGAGTTTTCGGTAGCAAGAACCGTAATCTTTGATATTCGATATCGTTCACCATGCGTATACGTCAAAGTTACCTCAAGAGGAGAAACTTTGTCGTTAATTACAAAATCTACCTGACCGTCAAAATATCCTTTTTCAGCTAAAGCTTCCTTAAGTCTTTCAATATCATTTCGAATGCGTTGATGAAAACCGTGAAGACTTGTTGAGGGATGCTTTTCCAGTTTTATTAACAATGAGACGGCTTTTAAGTGGTCATCAGCTTCCTTAACAAATTCTTCCCCGCTTTTGAGATTAATCTTAGTTGTATAAGGGATGCGGGGAAGATCAAGCTTCATATCTTCTGCAACCTCTTTATTGGCTTCTTCAAAAAACCAAGAACACCCCCCCATCAAAGGTAAACACAACAAGAGCCAAAAACCCGGAGACGAAGCCCAAAAAAACATATAACGAACCCAAGAGCCAGAATGGAGACGTGCTTGAAGTTTTAACTTTTTTCTTTTTTTCAAGTATGACATCAAATTCCTATACGTCGTTCCATTTACGGATGGTGGCTTCAATAAAGTTGAGTATAGCAAGGGCGAAAGCAATGATAAACAAGGAATCACCTTCCCATCATTGCAAGGAGCGTAAGGATGCGGCAATTCACACTCTAAAAATCACAGCCCTAATTATTCATTAAATAAAATACAAGGATTGCTTCTGGGGTGGCTTTTCAGGCCGGCTTCTTAGGCGGTAAAAAAAGGAGGCGTAAAAGGAGAAAGAATTACTTATCTTTGGGGACTTCCCGAGGTTTATGATCATTGTCTATAGCAACAAAGGTAAAGGTTCCTTCAGTAACCTTTATAACCTCGTCTCGCAACGCCCGACGAACCCAGGCCTCTATGCGAAGCGTTAAGGATGAAAAACCAATGCGCGTGACTTCTGCATAACAACTCACTTCATCGCCCACAAAAACAGGTTCGTGGAATACGAGAGAATCAATAGCAACTGTTGCAACGCGTCCTCTTGCCCTAACAGCAGCAACACTCCCACCAGCTAAGTCCATTTGAGCAACGAGCCAACCACCAAAAATATCGCCACTTGGATTTGTGTCTGATGGCATAGCAATAGCCCGCGTTGACAATAATCGATTCGGTGGCAAAAATGTTTCCATAGAACTCGACGACTTTCTATTATCACATATTAAAAAAACGATGCTTTTTACAGTGTAAGATATGAATAATTTATTTTTAGTTTATTTTCAAAGAATGGTGAGCTGGGAAACGTCAAAACAAGTCACAAATCTTATGTTTAAAGGCGCCTAAGCAATCAATTATATTGAAAAATTGGAAATTACGTAAAAAACTTATGGAAAAACTTTCATAAATTTGCGAAGCTGCATCGATCGCGAATTTAAAACTTAAGAATCTGAAAGTTGGATGAACCAAAAAGTAATGTTATGACCTGATACGTCAAGTGCGTCACAAAAAAATAATATTGAAAGGAAAAGAATATGTCCGCGAAGCCAATGTTAACAATTCACCCCCAAGCCCGCGATAGTATAAAAAAATTGGGTCTTCAAGGACCTTTGAAAAAGCATTTTTCACAAATTCCCTTTCAAATTGATCTGTCAAACAATACCAATCCCCTTTCCCCATATTTGCCAAATTATCCAATGATTGATCCCTTGGAACTCAAGCAACTTTACTTGGATTTTATTGGGAATGAAAGTTTAACGCCCGAAAATCTTCTCTTTACCGTGGGTTCAGCAGATGGCATTGATTTAATCTTAAGAGGTTTTGCGCAACCCCCCAGTGACGTAATTTGTGTAACCGATCCCACTTATTTTGCCTATGAACATTGGGCAACTTTATATGATTTACCTATTAAGAAAATTCCGTTAACAGGCGACAATTTTGAAGACATTTCTGTTAAAAACATTAAAAATATTGATCCAAAAATCTTTATTTTATGCAATCCCAACAATCCAACGGGTACCCAAGTCCGCACCGAAACAATTGAAAACATATGCCAAACCATTAATGGACTTGTGGTCATTGACGAAGCTTACATTGAGTTTTCTGATCAGGAGTCTGCAGCTAAGATGCTTCATAAATATGATAATCTTGTCATCTTAAGAACCCTGTCCAAAGCGTGGGGTATGGCGGGTGCACGCTGTGGAATTATCTTGGCAGACAAACGCATTATCAACACCCTTCTCTATGTTCAGGCTCCCTTCAGCTTTTCTATTCCCACACAAGATTCGGTGCGCGAAGGTTTAACTCATTCCACTCCTCTTAAACAATCTTGGGAGATCATAAAGCAAGAGCGGGATAAACTTGTTCAAAGCTTAAAAGGTTTATCTTGCGTTAGTAAGGTCTATCCGAGTCAGTCCAATTTTGTGATGGTGATTTTAAAGGATTTTGATAAAACTTTTGCAAGACTTTTGAACAGGGGCATTTATGTTGCCAGTTGCCGCTGGGCCATCCCCAGTGCTATTCGCATTTCGGTTTCTACAAAGAATAATAACCAAGCGCTTCTTCAGGCTCTAGATGAATGCGCTATAGACGGGCCGTTATCTTGTGACATACCGTCGACACCACAAGGCATCAAGCGAGAGGGGACCGGCACCCTTTAATAGAAGGACACCCAACATCAGTATCCAATCCATATGATCGTGGTGGGTTATGTATGTGAAATGTATAACCCCGACGATCACAAGCAGCGGAATTGTTGCCAGTCGGGTCATCAGGCCAAGAATTAATAACGCCGGGCAAGCAAGTTCAAAGAACATTGTCAGATAGGCTGCAATATCCGGAGATATAAAAGGAATATGATATTCAAATCGAAATAAACTTAATGTTGCGTCTAGGTGTTTAACTTTTACGATTGCCGTTCTGCCAAATGTAAATGCCATCCAGAATCGAATGCCCAGCAAAAGGACAGGCCAGCCATAATACTCAAGTCGTTCAAACAGACGGGTTAATTTTTTAGTCAAACACATGTTTCGTCTCCTTCTCGGCATAAAATGGGATGTTGTAAAAGAAAACTGAATGCTTCTTGAGCATCAAATTCTGGTTCTAAAACTTGGGCTGCAGCAAAGGCAACTTCAATATCTTGACCTTCTTTTAAGCGGTTTATGAAAACAAATAAAGAAGCAGAAACCCAATACACATTAATGTGCCCCTGATGCTTTAAAATAAGGGCATAAGATGTTCCCTTTAAATCGGATAAAGGCTTTTTGGGTTCATTTTGGTGAGTCTGAATAATTTGTTCTAAGGGATGAAGAAAAGCCATCAACTGACAAGAGGGTTGGAAATGAAAACTAATCTCTTTTTGGCTAGAATCCACAAGTTTTCTCATATCCTCAGGATTTAACAATGGTTTTTCTTTTGCGCAATAGGCGATATGTTTAGCCCATTCAAATTGAGCCATTTCTGTTAAGTAGGGCCATTGCGACGCCAATTCATATCGCTGGATAAAAGATATGAATCCGCCTCCCCAGTCTTCTAAGGAACCTGTACATGGTAAACTGACTTCAACGTACGCGCGAACCATACGACGCGCTGTTGTGTCGTCTATAATTGAAAATACTAAGGGGTAATCATTAACTAAGCTGCGATGATGAACGGAAAAAATATTATGATGGTAAACATCCAGAGACTCTTCCTTAGGTAAATCTGTGGATTTTATATGCTGCATAAAATCTTCATACCCATGACCCAGAATAAACTCTCGAAAATCCCGTTGTATTTTACCCAAACCGGACATGGCGTTCCTTTCGAGTCGTATTAGAAGGAACGCGCACAGAATCAAGAATCGTTTGTGCTTTTGAGGCTTCATCTAACAATGTAGTCAAGCTCGGAACATTGCTATCCCATTCGATGAGAGTCGGGACAGGACCAAAGATATTTATGGCTTTTTGATATAAATCCCAAACTTCGGGACAAACTTGTGACCCATGATCATCAATACGAAGTTTGCCTTGCAGGACATGGCCCGAGAGGTGCATTTCTTTGACTTTTCCGGCGGGAATGGCTTTTAAGTATTGCTGAGCATCCCATCCGTGATTAGAACAAGAGACATAAATGTTATTGATATCTAAGAGAACACCCGCACCAGCCCGATGTACCAAAGCTCCTAAAAATTCTGCTTCGCTCATTTCACTCACCTGAAATTGTAAGTATGAAGAAGGATTCTCAATTAATAAAGGGCGCTCTAATAAATCCTGTATGCGGGAAAGGTTTGAGGCGAATAGAGTTAAAGCCTCGTGCGTATAAGGAATCGGCAACAGATCATTGAGGTAGTATCCATCAATCCGCCCCCACGAAAGATGGTCTGACACAAAAAATGGATTGATACGCTCGATAAGAGCTTTCACACGCTTCACATGTTCTTCATCAATGCCATCACTTGATCCTAAAGACAAATTAACAGCATGGAAACTGACGGGATAATCCTGACGCAATCGCTCCAGGATTTTGAAAGCTGGTGTATCAAAGTTCAAGAAATTTTCTGCATGAACCTCTAACCAAGCTATCGGCTGCTTTTCATTTAAGAAATCTGTATAATGGGGCCTACGCAAACCAACACCTGCAGACGCTTGACGTGGAGATAAGCCTGTAAAACTCATAAATAATGATTCCTATTCTTTCATAATCCGTGTCTTAACGATATCAAACGGGAGACTTTTTTGTCGGAACAGGTGGCGGTTTTAGCGTTCCCTTCCTTCCGAAACATGTCCCTTTGGGTACCAAAATCCAAGCGTAAGGATCGTTGTCTTCAACAGACCACGAATAGCAGGCATGTTTTTCACCATTTCTGTCTGTTCCCCAACATTCATTTTCACCAGCTTTGGCGATTCCATAACATCTTTCATGGTCGTTTTTTGGTGGCTCATTTTCGGCATTCGCCACAGATATACTAATTGCTGTGACTAGAGCAGAGTAAATATAGGAAGTTTTCAAGATAATTCCCCTTTAATAAAATATAAATCCAATTTTGCTGTAGTCACACGTATTATGACAACATTATTTTTTATAACAGACAAGAGGTAAAAAGATTATGAAGATAAAAAATTTTCTGTCATATCAAAATGTTATATTGCTTAATACAGACTTAGCTCCCGTAGACTAAGGGGCTTGTGTTTCATTCCTTTACACGTATTTTCTCCCAATGGGCATTCATACCGGTCAATTCCAATTTAAAGTAATTATGTATTTTAGTTTTAAAAAACAGCTTATTAACAATCTTCGCAAGATTAATTAGAAAATTATTAATGTATTTTAAAGTTCCTTGATTAATAAATATTTTAAACATAGCATTAAATTAATGAGTTTAAGTTCTTGTTCTGAATTGAGGTCAAAATGAATTTTTTCGCATATGGACTTGCATTTTTAGAGGGTTTGGGCCTCATTCTCTCTCCTTGTATCCTTCCCATTTTACCTATTGTTTTATCTGTCGGCATTGAAGGGGCAAGGTGGCGGCCCTACGGCATCATTGTCGGCTTTGTGATTTCTTTCTCAGCGTTAACACTCCTATCCCGCCAGTTAATTACAGCTCTCGGCATTGATGTGAACGTCATTCGATATATCTCCTTTGTTCTCCTCTTTCTTTTTGGTCTTGTGCTTATTTCCGATTCCTTAAGTGAGAAATTTACAAAATGGACCACTCATTTTGCCAATTTAGGTGAAAAATTGGCGCAAACCCAAGCTATCAACTCGGGATTTCTAGGAGGATTATTTTTAGGTGTGGGTATTGGATGTATTTGGATCCCTTGTGCTGGTCCCATTATGGCAGCTGTTATCGTTCAAACTGTTACGCAACAAACAACCATTGAGACTGTCTTTACCCTGCTATCTTTCAGTCTCGGAGCATCTTTACCTATGTTGTTTCTCATTTTAATGGGCAGAAGAATTATGAAACAGGTTTCTTCCCTGAAATCATATACAGGCGTTATTCGAAAAATGCTTGGAATTATTATTTTAATAAGCGTTGTTTATTCTGCTTGGCCTGCAGGAGCTTCCTTTGCTCCGACAGAAGCGCCAAAAGAAAATATTAATCCCCCCTCAGAGGGATTAATAAATGGATTGCCGGCTCCCTATACTGCTCCTAATATTGCTGGAATTCAAAATTGGATTAATTCCCCCCCTTTAAGTTTAGACTCCCTCAAAGGAAAAGTCGTTTTGATTGATTTTTGGACCTACTCTTGTATAAATTGTGTGAGAACGCTGCCTCATTTAATAAAATGGGATGAAACCTATCGAAATAATGGCTTAGTTATTATTGGCATTCATACCCCCGAATTTGCCTTCGAGATGGATTTGAAAAATGTCCAAAATGCCGTTAAACAACATAATATTCACTACAGTGTAGCGTTGGATAATGCCTTTAAAACATGGCTTAATTTTAAAAATCGCTATTGGCCTGCCCACTACTTAATCGACCGAGAAGGAAAAATAGTTTATACCCATTTTGGTGAAGGAAATTATGATGTCACCGAGTCCAACATCCGCTATCTATTAGGATTAACCTCAAAAGGAGAAACTCCGGTAGAAGCCAAAGAAATTGGTACCGATCCCATAACTCCAGAAACTTATTTAGGGTCTGAACGCGCCGAAAGATTTGCCTCCCCTTCCGTCATCATTCCCGATCAACCTTTTGATTACCCAAATGTTAGTGATATCACTCTTAATAGCTGGTCTTTAGAAGGAAAATGGATTGTTGAAAAACAAAGAAGTGTATGTAAAGAAGCCCAGGCAAAACTCAAACTTCATTTCAATGCCAAAAAAGTCTTTCTTGTTCTTGGAAGCGAGACTGGTCAGCCTCTCAAGGCAAAAATCACTTTGAATAGTCAGGGTCTCGGAAAAAATTCTGGTGCAGATGTTAAAAATGATGAAGTCACAATTACAAAAGATACCCTATACGAATTAGTGTCTTTACCCTCTTTCGCAGAAGGTCAGCTAGAAATTCAAGCCCTAGAGCCTGGTTTGCAAGCCTATGCCTTTACCTTTGGTCGTTAGGTATAGACTTCTCATCCCCAAAGTTTGAAAGATGCTTCTTGCAGGCATCAGACAAATTAAAAAGAAATGAAAATAGGTTTATCCCCTGCTGACCAAGGGGAATACGGCCGCATCACTTCCTCAAATAAGGTACTTGTTGTAAAACAATCTAACCATACTTTTAATCGAGGGTAAGACTGCTTCTCAAACCATGCCCTATCAACTAAAATAAATTGGCGAATGAGAGGAAAAATGGCCATATCAACTAAGGTAAGCGTACTTCCCGTTAAAAACGGAGTGAGCCTGTTTTCTACCTTTTTCAAAAAAATCTCACCCTGCTCCCGATGATTTGTGCTGGCTTCTTCAGGATATCGGTTAGGGTACTTGTAACGATTTAAAGCTTGAGCAAACACCGTATCATTTTCATGAATCAATTGAATATCGTGTTCAGATAATAGAGGATTTTTTAACGCCCATTTCATAATATCTAGACTTTGTTCCAAAATTCTTTCATCCATCAACTGCAGGACAGGAACCGTACCCTTAGGGGAAATCGCCAGTATCTCAGGGGGTTTATTCTTTAAATCAACCTCTCGATGTTCATGGGAAATTTTAGCTGTATAAATTGCCAAGCGAGCACGCATTGCATAGGGGCAGCGACGAAATGTATACAAAATGGGTAGAGGTACGGTCATGAAAAATTTATCCTGTCAGGTATCTTCTTGTTTGTTTTAGCACCACCAATGGCTTTAAAAGCTTAAGTGAAAAAGAGGCATCTATGCCATCTCGACAACTATCTCATTTAAGGTTATTTATTTCAAATGGAGAAATTTATATGACCCTGGCAATTAGCAAATCTTCCGCGTCTCAGCCTCCTGTCATCCTATGGTTTCGAAAGGATTTAAGATTATCAGACAATCCTGCTTTACAGGCTGCTTTGAAAACGGGCCAACCTATTCTCCCGTTGTTTATTTTTGACGATCAGGATCACACCATAAAACGTCTTTTAGGGGGAGCCTCTCGATGGTGGTTACATAAAAGTTTACTAACTTTACAATCGCAGCTGCCAAATTTATGTCTTCGGCGGGGAAATGCAAAAACGATTCTTCTTGAGCTTATTCAAAAGGTCGGTGCCACCCAAATTTTCATGAATCGGCGTTATGGAACATCAATTGACCCTGATGAAAGTGTACTTCAAGAATTTTTCCAAACCTACGGAATAATATGCCAAGTTTCTAAAGGCAATCTACTTTCAGATCCCGTAACTATGCTTAATCAATCTGGGAAACCTTATCAAATATTTTCTTCCTATTGGAATCATTGTCTAAAAATCTTAAGACCTGAACGTCCCCATCCAAGCCCGCAATACATCCCAACTATACAAGAGACTTCAGATAAGTTAGAAGCGTGGGATTTATTACCAGTTGCGCCCAATTGGGCAGCAGGATTTGAAGAGTTTTGGACACCAGGAGAAAGGGGAGCACATGAACGTTTAAGCACCTTTGTCGAGGAAAATCTTGTAGGATACCAACTTCAACGCAACTTCCCAGCAAATGAACGAACTTCTCGCCTATCACCTCACCTTCATTGGGGAGAAATAAGTCCCAATCAAATATGGCACGTGATTCGAGCACAGCAAGTCCAAAACCCAGCTAGCTCGCAAGATAGTCACACATTTCTTGCAGAAATTGGTTGGCGGGAATTTGCTTATTACTTAGCGTATCATTTCCCTCACATGAGTGATGACCCTTTGCGCCCTCAATTTAAAGCTTTCCCCTGGCGTTATGACCCTGAGGGTTTAAAAGCTTGGCAGAAAGGGCTGACTGGTTATCCTATCGTTGATGCCGGCATGAGAGAATTATGGCACACGGGGTGGATGCATAATCGTGTTCGCATGATTGTTGCCTCATTTTTAGTCAAGCATCTCCTTATCCCCTGGCAAGATGGTGAACGATGGTTTTGGGATACACTTGTGGATGCTGATCTTGCGAGCAATGCAATGAATTGGCAGTGGGCAGCAGGTTGCGGTGTAGATGCTGCACCTTATTTTCGTATTTTTAATCCAACTTTGCAGGCTGAAAAATTTGATCCCGAAGGTGCTTACATTCGTCTTTGGGTGCCAGAACTTAAAGCCCTCCCAAATTTATACATCCATAAACCTTGGCAAGCACCGATGCCCATTCTTGAAAAAGCAGGGATTCAAATTGGCAAAACTTATCCATACCCTATCGTGGATCATGCAGCAGCACGCGCTAGAGCTCTTGGGGCCTACCAGCAAATGAAAATTGAAAATTTAACTTATTTATCAACTGATTAGAAAAGTTGCCTCAACTTCAACAGCAGCGCCTAATGGCAAAGAGCTAACCCCAATTGCTGCACGCGCATGACGACCATTTTCACCAAAAACTTCAACCATTAAATCTGACGCCCCATTAATGACCTTAGCATGGTCGGCAAAGTCAGGAATGCAATTTACAAACCCACCGAGTCGCAAACATCTTTGTACCCGACCCAAATCCCCCTCACATGCCACTTTCAATTGAGTGAGAATATTAATGGCGCAAAGTCTTGCAGCCATCTGTCCCTCTTCTAAAGACACTTCGTGGCCAATTTTCCCCTTAAAGGTAACTTGGCCATCGTTCACAGGAAGTTGTCCAGAAATAATGACTCTATTTCCTTCAATTACATAAGGAACATAATTCGCAACAGCTAAAGGAGGGGTTGGCAAAAAGATATTTAAAGAGGCGAGCAGTTGATCAATAGAAACCATAATGCGAATCTTTCATCCAATTTTAACATAATGAAAATATACAAAATCCTGAAAAGACCATTAAATAACCCTTGATGACGTCACATCTTAAGTTTCTTTTCAAGCCAATGAATATCGTAATCTCCCCGTTGAATATCGGGGTCGTCAACTAAAGTTCGGTGAAGAGGGAGTATTGTCTCAATACCATCAATCACATATTCTCGTAATGCTCGCTCTACCCGCTTAAGACATTCTTGGCGTGTATCCCCATATACAATGAGTTTTGCAACCAAACTGTCATAATGAGGCGGAACATGATAACCCTGGTAGAGATGACTATCCACACGCACGCCCCAACCTCCCGGCGCATGATAACCTGTAATTTCTCCCGGAGACGGAACGAAAGTTTCATGATGTTCTGCGTTAATACGGCATTCAATCGCGTGTCCTGTAAACTTAATATCTTCTTGGCGCAACGTGAGGGGAAAACCGGCCGCAACTTTGATTTGCTCTTTGACCAAATCAATACCCGTCACCATTTCTGTGATGGGATGTTCGACTTGCAAACGGGTATTCATTTCCATAAAGAAAAATTCCCCATCTTCATAAAGAAATTCTAAAGTTCCAACCCCTCGATATCCCATCTTTTTAATGGCCTTGGTGACAATTTGACCAAGCTCTATTCTCTTTTCAGGGGAAAGGCCTGGCGAAGGCGCTTCTTCCCAAATCTTTTGATGACGTCGTTGGATTGAACAATCCCGCTCACCCAAATGCACAACATTGCCATATGCGTCTGCCAAAATCTGAACTTCGATATGGCGAGGACGCTTCAAATATCTTTCCATATAAACCTGATCATTGCCAAAATTTGCTTTCGCTTCAGCTCGGGCTAGGCGCAAGGCTTGAGGCAATTCTTCAGCCGTATTGGCAACTTTCATTCCTTTTCCACCACCCCCACTTGTAGCTTTAATAAGTAGGGGATATCCGATGGTATTACCCAGCTCAATGGCCTGATCATCCGTATCAACGCCCCCATCAGATCCGGGAACAACCGGAATACCAAGATCAATCATGGTTTTCTTTGCCGTAATCTTATCTCCCATCAGGGTAATATGCTCGGGCGTTGGCCCGATAAAGGTCATACCATGTTCTTCAATCATACCCGCAAAGGCAGCATTTTCAGATAAAAACCCTACGCCCGGATGAATAGCTGTTGCGCCCGTGATATCTGCTGCACTAATAATAGCGGACATCTTTAAATAGCTATCGCGCCCGGAAGGGGGCCCGATACAAACACTTTCATCAGCAAGACGAACGTGCATAGATGTAGCATCCGCTGTTGAATGTACAGCGACAGTCTTAATACCCATTTCACGACAAGCCCGTTGAATCCGAAGAGCGATTTCACCTCGATTAGCAATCAATATTTTGTCAAATAGCTTAGGCTCAGCTGATGAGGGAACTTTTAGAATGGAAGTAAGGGACGACATTTTCATCAACTTATTCAATAATCATTAGAGGTTCGCCAAATTCAACCGGCGTTCCATCTTTGGCAAAAATTTGAGTAACTTTGCCGGCTTGAGGAGCTTTAATAGGGTTCATAACTTTCATTGCTTCAATTATCATTAGTGTCTGACCACTTGTAATAACGTCCCCAACCTTTACAAACGGAGCGGCACCCGGCTCAGAGCACATGTAAGCTGTGCCTACCATGGGCGATTTAACCGTCCCAGGGTGACTGCTTAACGTTAAGGGATGTGATGGTGCTGTATTTTGTGGTGAAGGAACAAACGCAGAATCCCCTGAAATAGTCTCTTGAGTCATAACTGTTGATGAGTGAATCCCCCCTCCTCGAGAAACCCGAATGCGACGCCCTTCATCTTCATATTCAATTTCAGTTAATTTCGTATCGACAAGAATTTCTGCCAGTTGACGAATTGCATCACCATCAATCTTAAACTTTGTCGCCATATACCCCAAAATCCTCTAAATAAAACATTCTATGGCCTAGGTATACCGTTTTGTGACTCATACTGCAACCTTTGCGTTAACTGGGCATTATACCAACGGCTTCTAAAAGTCCAAGTTAGGTAATCGATCAATACTGAGAACTATAAGCTCCTTCTCCCTGTCATATTCAAGTTTGCCCCTTTCTTCTCAAACACTTTTCTTTAAGAAAATTTAGAATTAAGGAAGTCACCGAACCTTTCAAAATATTTGAAAAAAGCAGGAGAACAAAAATTTTCTGCTTGAACGTACATTTATCATTCTCCTCTTATTTTTATTTTCCTAAGTCAATAAGTCAAATTATGGGCATTTGTTAATTTGGGCATCTCAATAAATTGACATTTTAATTTTATAAATCTATAGAATTAACGGTCTTTTGTGTTCAAGGTTTTATCAAAAATTTTTCTTAGCTCTTATTTAACTAAAATTGACTTTTAGAAAATTTATTTAATCAAGGATATGAAATGGAAATTATTCAAGTATACGATTTTAAAATAATTAAAAAGATCGCCGTTTTTGCATTGAGTACCAATCTGGGCTTCGTGGCGCCCGTGCAGGCAAAATTTGACGGCTATTATATTGGCGCAAGCCTTGGCCATATCCAACAAAATACCTACATCAATGCAGAGCAAAATCCTGGAAATGCAAATGCTGACACTTTTAACTCAACGACTATACAAACATTACCCTGCGCAGAACTTTTTTTCGGGTGGGGACAAATTTTTAGGAAAAAATTATATTTTGGTCTAGAAGGCAAATTTGATTTTACAAAGAGCGGAATAAAAAAAGCCGCTGAGGATATAAGTTTTATTTATCTTTCTGGTCGCAAAGGCGTTGGGGCCACCTTACTATTCCGCTGTGGATATTTTAGTAGTTCACGAACCATGCTTTATGGGGGTATAGGTATCAAAACAATATACTTTCATCATAACTTATTTGAAAAAGCAGACAAAATCTCCGCTCCTTTGTCAAAACGATCCCTACGCCCCTTAATAGAGATAGGGGTGGAAACTTCCCTCCCTGCTTTTGATAACCTGAGTTTTCGAGTCTCCTATTCTTTTATGGCTAAAAGTAAGATGATTACCAAAACTGCAAGTTTTCCTACAAATCATATGTACCGCGAAAATGGCAGTTTTAACACTGGTATTGCTGAACATGCAGGAAAAGCCGGTATAATTTATCATTTCTAATACAGAGCCTCTTTATATCAATGGTGGATATTGAGGATGAAATAAATTGCGATATAAAGAAAAGTGACTGATCAAAATTTATAAGCTTTTTTTTGTCCTTTGCCATCAATAACTAATTTAAAATTAGGGGCTGTCCTAGATAACTAGTTTAAGAACTCTTGAACCCATTGTTTTAACTGTTTTAATTGAGCTTTCGGGTCAGGGTTGTTAAAACGCCACTCACATTCCTTCAAAAATAACCCAAAATTCT
>Ga0194112_10000074_pt1 | contig 122739 bp, 129 predicted proteins | sample TA2MahC400mmetaG_FD_146191 | JGI IMG/M metagenome (GOLD analysis project Ga0194112, IMG submission 146191) | Freshwater microbial communities from Lake Tanganyika, Tanzania - TA2015016 Mahale Deep Cast 400m | ecosystem: Environmental > Aquatic > Freshwater > Lake | place: Tanzania: Lake... | reverse complement strand
GGAGAAGATAGCATCTAAAATCATAGATGTGTACTCTAAAGTTATAGAGGAGCATAAAGCCTAATCTCTACACAGGTATATCGAAACCCCCCAGGGCAATAGGGGCAATTCGGTTGCACCCCCCCCCTCTACGTGTCTGGGCATGTGCCCTCCTTTGCCGCCATAAACTTTGTCGTTCGAGTCTAATAGTAAGAACCATCTTCCTCTAGGAAATTCATTTTTTACGGTTGCCTCGCCCTCATCAAAAGACATAATTATGTAAATTCGCTCCTCTTCGGAGGCCAGGCGTTCCAATAATAACACTTTGCCTATGCTCTCGACCTTCAAGCTCTTTCTACCATAGTTTCTCAGAGCGGGGTGCCTCTTACGGATGGCCAACAAATCCCTGTACCACTTGAATATGCTACAGTGTTTTCGTTCAAATCTAAGGTCGATATTGATCTTTGAGCGATCAAAGGTCGTCCTATCTTGAGGGTCAGGACCCTCGATCCTCCAATTAAATGCGGCAAACTCTTCCTTTCTTCCTTTACAGACGCTCTCGATCAGATGAGGATCCGAATGACTTACGAAGTATTGAAATGGCGCCTCCTCTGAATATTCCTCGCCCATAAACAGCAGAGGTATATATGGCGAGAGAATAGTTGACGCCGCGGCTAGTTTTTGCCTCTCTAAAGGGACAAGGTGACAAAGCCTCTCACCCAGTGCCCTGTTTCCTATCTGATCGTGATTTTGTGAAAAAACTACGAATTTGTTACAATCGAGGTCTTTGGAGGGGGCACCGAATGGCTTCATTCTATAGCGCGAATACTCTCCCGTGTAAACAAACCCCTCCCTCAGCGATTTTTCGAGATGTTTGATCCCCCCAAAATCGGCATAATAGCCCGCAGTCTCGCCCGTCAGGAGTGCATGCAATGAGTGATGGAAGTCGTCAAGCCATTGCGCATTGATACCGCAACCACAGTGACTACGCGGTCTAATAAAGCGGGGGTCGTTAAGGTCGCTCTCGGCTATCAAATACGCCCTCCGGTTAAGAGCCTTGGCTTGGGCCCTCATGTATTCCGCCATCTCCTCTAGTATGTGCTTCGCAGAAAAGTCAAATATCCCGTGAATGGCGTCAAGCCTTAGAGCATCCATGTGGTACTCGGTTATCCAGTAAAGAGCGTTCTCTATAACGTACCTCCTCACCCAGTGAGAATAGGAACCATCGTAATTGAAGGCTGGGCCCCATGGCGTCCTGTAACGATTTGTGAAGTATGGGCCATACTCCCCTAGGTAGTTGCCCTCCGGGCCTAGATGGTTATAGACAACGTCTAAGATAACCGCCAAGCCGTTTCTATGGCACGCATTGACCAAGCTCTTCAAACCATTCGGCCCGCCATAGCTGTTCTGGGGTGCGAAGGGGTCGACACCATCATATCCCCAGTTGCGCCCTCCAGGAAACTGTGCAACTGGCATGAGTTCGATGGCAGTGATGCCAAGCTCGTCCCTCAGATATCCGATACGCGGAATGATGGCCTCAAAGGTCCCCTCCGAGGCGAAAGTACCAACGTGCAACTCATATATTATGTACCCCTCCAGAGGGATTCCCCTCCACCTCCCGTCGGTCCAATTGAAGGAGTTGGGATCAACCACCTCCGATGGTCCATGCACGCCTTGGGGCTGGAATCGGGAGAGGGGATCTGGAAGGTCTCTTCTGCCGTCCAAATTAAAGTAATACCGCGTCCCTTCTCTCAAATTGTCCAACTCCAGTTCAAAAAGTCCATCTGGAAGAGGTTCCATCCTCAATTTTTGGCCCTCTTCCTGCAGCTTCAAGAAGACATCTACGGTTCGAGGAGCCCAAACACGAAAGGTTCCGCTACCATCCTCCGAAACGTTCGAACCTAAAGACATGCTCCACGGACTACTTTTTGACGGCAGGGGGAATTTGGATCGGAAAAACACCGCTTGCCCTCCCAGATCAACTTACTCAAGGAGATATATTTGATATTAACTAGGCTAAGGCAGCCCAAATCGCAAGCGATATATTTCTCACACTGTTCTTCTTCTTTCAAGAACAGATTCGTCCTTGAGGGATGTACGTGAACAGATATGTCTGCATCCATGGTCATTTTTATCAGCCGCCAAGGGAGAACCCTTGGCTCGAGGAGATAGAGATACAGGAAGCGGCTTACCCTTACCATAACTGGAACGACAAAATTTTGGCTGAGTGCTACGCCCCGAACACAGCCGCCCGCATTATGAGTCCAGAGCGTAGGATCTTAGCCATAACGAACAACTACTCAAAGATGAGCTTCAACTTCGGTCCTACGCTTCTCTCTTGGATCGAGCACCACGAGCCAGAGCTTTATCAAGCAATACTCGAGGCCGACAAATGGAGCGCTACCAGATTCAGCGGACACGGTTCTGCCATCGCCCAGGCTTACAACCATCTGATACTCCCCCTTGCCAACAAGAGGGACAAGCACACGCAAGTTAAGTGGGGGATCAAAGACTTCGAGAGGCACTTCAAGAGATCTCCAGAGGGCATGTGGCTCCCCGAAACGGCAATGGACATGGAGACGCTCGAAGTCTTGGCTACCCAGGGGATAAAGTTCACCATTCTGGCGCCGCATCAGGCCGCCAAAGTTAGGAAGCTCGGGGAGGAGAGGTGGGATGACGTTAGCGGGGGGAAGGTCGATCCCAAGAGAGCGTACCTCTGCAAACTTCCATCGGGAAGATCCATAAACGTCTTCTTCTACGACGCTCCAATATCGCACGACATAGCCTTTGGTTGTCTCCTTGAAAATGGTGTAGAATTTGCCAAAAAGCTCATGGGCGCATTCTCAGATAGCAACGCCCCACAGCTCGTGCATGTAGCAACGGACGGCGAGACTTACGGCCACCACCATCGCTTTGGCGACATGGCCCTAGCGTTCTGTCTACATCATATAGAGTCACAGAATTTAGCCAAAATCACAAATTATGGGGAGTTCCTTGAGAAGAACCCTCCCCAATACGAGGTTCAAGTAATCGAGAATACCTCTTGGAGCTGTGCGCATGGAATAGAACGCTGGAGGAGTAACTGCGGTTGCAATACTGGTAAAGGCTGGAGCCAGGAGTGGCGCCTGCCGCTGAGAGAGACAATGGACTGGCTTAGAGATTCGTTAATACCTCTCTACGAGAGTGAGTCCTCAAAATACCTCAAGAACCCTTGGAAGGCCAGGGACGAGTACATAGCGGTCATCATGGATAGGTCTAGGGAGAACGTTGAGGCTTTTCTGACCAAGCACTCCAAGAGGGAGCTCTCTCCGGAGGAGAGGAGGGTTGTCCTCAAACTCCTCGAATCTCAGAGGCATGCCATGCTCATGTACACAAGCTGCGGTTGGTTCTTTGACGAGATATCCGGGATAGAAACGGTTCAGGTTATGAAGTACGCCGCGAGGGCGATCCAACTGGCCAAAGAGATCAATGGTACGGAATTTGAACCTGGATACCTTGAGAGGTTGGGCAAGGCGAAGAGCAACATACCGGAACTGGAGAATGGGGCGAAGGTATACGAGTGGTGCGTGAAGCCTGCGTCCATGGACCTCATGAGGGTGGGGGTGCACTATGCCATTTCGTCAATCTTCGAAAAACCCGAGAGCAGACCATCGAGGGTCTACTGCTACTTGATAAGCGATGAGATTTATGAGCTATTGGCATCCGAGAAACTCAAGCTCGCCACAGGAAGGGCAAAGATAACCTCAGATATCACATGGGACGAGCAACGGGTTAGCTTTGCGGTCTTCTGGCTTGGGGACTATTATGTCTACGGAGGGGCACGGGCATTTATCAGCGAGAATGCCTTCACATCAATGCGCAATGAACTTCAAGAGGTGTTCGAAAAAGGGGAAGACCACCGAATCATCCTCCTCATAGACGCGAACTTCCAGAAGAAGGGCGTCTCGTGTTCGCTCAAGGACCTCTTCAAGGACCGGCAACTGGCGATAATCAGTAAGATTATGGAACTGTCGCTCTCAAAGGTAAAGGCCCTCTATAGAGAGATCTTTGAGAGCAACCATTCGGCGATATTATTCTTAAAGGAGATCAGGGTCCCCCTGCCCCGAGCGTTGAAGGTAGCGGCGGAGGTGGTTCTCGGCTCTGACATACTCGAAGTCCTCCGCTCCGAGGAGCTTAACTTAGATCTCTTAGAGCGGCTCGTGTGCGATACGCAGAATCTTGGGGTTGAGGTTGACAGAGGCATGATCGGCCTTGAGTCTAGCACGAGAATGGAGAAGGAGATCGAGAAGATCACCAACGATCCCTTCAACAGAGATAGAGTTGAGAGGGCTGAGTGGTTGCTCACCCTACTCTTCAAACTCAATCTGCCTCTCAACCTATGGCGTGCGCAAAACGCTATCTTTACCATAATAGGTCAGTCCTATGGTTACATGGAAGGGAGGAGCAAGAGGGGAGACAAAGAGGCAGAGCGTTGGGTGGCCTCTTTCCAGAGACTTGCTGAGCTACTAGGGGTCAAGATTTGATCATGAACGCTCCCGTGGCAACCTATAGGTTACAGTTTAATGCCTCCTTCAAATTCTCGGATGCGCTCGAGATAGTGGATTATCTGAAGGCACTGGGAGTATCACACGTCTACTCCTCTCCAATATTTAAGAGTCGCCAAGGTAGCCTACACGGCTATGACGGCGTGGATCCCAACGCGATCAGCCCAGATCTGGGATCTCTGAACGAGTTCGAGAGTCTAATAGACGAACTAAAGGCTCGCGGGATGGGTTGGGTACAGGACATTGCCCCCAATCATCTGGCGTACAGCCCAGAGAATCAGATGCTCATGGACGTTCTTGAGCTGAGGGAAGGATCGAGGTATTTCAAATTCTTCGATATCGACTGGGATCACCCCTCCGAATCCCTCAGGGGAAAGCTCCTGGCACCATTTTTGGGTGAGAGCATCGAGGACTGCCTCAGAAACGACCGCATAAACCTGGTGTACAAAAATGGGTTCAAGATAAAATATTTCCAATGGGAATTTCCCGTGAGCGTGGACTCCTACAAGGAGATCCTTGAGTCGGCCAGCTCATTATTAGGCCCCCTGTGCAAAGAAGGGCCTGAACTCCTGAAGTTCAAGCAGATTTTGGGTGAGATCCACTCTTACTCCGCCCGCGACCTGAGAGATTGCCTCATAGTGACCTCTGGGAGAAGCACTGTGCTCCTTGACCTCCTCAACAAAGTCGCACGGAAGATCAATGCCGATCGAGCCCTGCTCCTCAGATTGATTGAAGGGCAGAACTTTAGACTGAGCTTTTGGAAGGCCGCCACGAGGGAGATCAACTACAGGCGTTTCTTTGACATCAATGACCTGATATGCCTCCGGATCGAGGACATGGAGGTATTCGAGCAGATCCACGCCCTGCTCCTCAGATTACTGGACGGGGGCAAAATAGATGGGATCAGGGTCGATCACGTGGACGGCCTAAAGGACCCCGACGAGTATCTCCATAGAATCCGAGCCAAGGCACCGGGTGCCTACATAGTGGTCGAGAAGATCTTGATGCCGGAGGAGGATCTTCCGGACAAGTGGCCCGTCCAAGGAACCACCGGCTACGACTTCCTGAATTATCTAAACAGACTGTTTGTGGATCCCAGCAACGAACCCGAGTTCAATAGGATATACTCCAATTTCTCCGGGGTTGCCGATGAATTCCCAGAGGTGCTCCGTAGGAGCAAGCAGGCAGTCGTCGAGAGGCTCTTCTCCGGAGATCTGGACAACCTCTCCCGACTATTTCTAAACGCGCTCAACAAAAGGGGGCACGGAAGAGAGATCCAATTCGCCAAGTTGAGAGAGGCTTTGTTCACCCTCCTCACCTCCTTCACCGCCTACAGGAGCTACCTGTCAAAGGAATCCAAGGACCTAGGGAGTCGAACGTCTCTCCGAGAGGCGCTCGCCAGGTCGGCTCGGTCACGCCCTGAGCTATCCTCCGAGATAGATGCCATCGAAAAACTGCTCAACGAGATCGAATCCTCAGAAGAGGCACTCGGTTGCTTTATGAGGCTCCAACAGCTCACAGGCCCGGCCATGGCGAAGGGCCTTGAAGACACCGCCCTGTACCTCTTCAACAGATTGATCTCCCTCAACGAGGTTGGCGGCGATCCCTCCCTCTTCGGGATCTCCGCAGATACTTTCCACAGCTTTATGGAGACGAGATCGAGGAGGTGGCCTCTATCCATGAATGCCACCTCCACGCACGACACAAAGAGAGGGGAGGACGTGAGGGCGAGGCTAAACGTCTTGTCAGAGATCCCTCTTGAGTGGAGGTTGCGGCTGGGAAAATGGTCGAGTCTGAATATCGGAAAAAGGAGAATCCTCCGTGATCGATCGGTCCCTGAGAGGAACGAAGAGTACTATATCTACCAGACCCTGATCGGGGCTTTGCCCTTCGAGCCGCACCCTGCGGAATTTGTCGAACGGATGAAAAACCACATGACCAAGGCCCTCCGGGAGGCTAAGACCAACAGCTCGTGGCTTGAGCCCGACGAGGAGCACGAAGGGGCCGTCAGGTCTTTCATAATGGAGATATTGGATCCATCATGTGGTAACGAGTTTCTGAGGGAATTCCTGCCGTTCCAGAGAAAGATTGCATATTATGGGATGTTCAATTCGCTATCACAGGCCCTGATAAAAATAACCAGTCCGGGCGTGCCGGACTTCTATCAAGGCAGCGAGCTTTGGGACCTGAACCTCGTGGACCCGGATAACCGAAGGCCGATAGACTTCGAGAGGAGGAGGGAACTGCTTGATGCCGTAATGAGGGCCGCAGACTCGCCATCCAGACTCGGAGAGCTTCTGAGCGGTTTCGAGGACGGGCGGATAAAACTGTACGAGATACACAAGGCCCTTGAGTCTCGAGAGAGGAGGAGCAGGCTCTTCCTCGAGGGAGACTATACGCCAGTCAGTGTTAGGGGTGCTTACAGGGATCACATCGCTGCCTTCTGCAGGAGATACAGGGACGACTGGTCGATCACCGTTGTTCCGCGCCTCCTCTCAAGGCTGATAAGAGCAGGCGAGCGACCCTTAGGGTCCAGAGTCTGGGAGGACACCTGCATAATCCTTCCAAAGGGGGCGCGAGAATACTGGACTGACTGCCTCTCCAACAATGAGTTTTCAGTCGAGAAAGACGGAGAAAACTATATACTGCAAATAGGCAATTTGTTCAATCAACTTCCAGTCGCGTTGCTGCTAAGTCGGTAAAGAAAAAGGAGGAACAGAAATACGCAGCCAAAGAAGAGATCAAGCGGGGTCCTGCTCCACATAATATCCCTTCCGTCCCGTTTTGGTATAGGTGATCTAGGGCCTTGGGCATGCCGTTTTGCCGACCTGCTGGCGAATTCGAAGCAACGCTACTGGCAGGTTCTGCCCTTGACCCCCACCGCTATCGAGTACGGCAACTCCCCTTATACCTCCAGCTCTGGGTTCGCCGGAAACCCTCTCCTCATCAGCCCTGAGTCATTGATTGAGGAGGGGCTACTCGATCCCCAGTCCCTCAGCAACATTATCCCGCCATCCAATCATATCGATTACGTCGCCGTTTCCAACCTGAAACGAGAGGTGGTGAGGGGGGCGTATACCAAATTCAGGCTAAGCTTCAAGGACTACGCCTCCGATTACGAGAAATTTATCTCCGACAATTCATACTGGCTCGAGGACTATTCCCTGTATAAGGCACTCAGGGAGGGGAGCGGTAAACCTTGGCTCCTCTGGCCAGCCCCCCTGAGGGACAGGGAGCCCGCAGCGATGTCAGGGAAGAGAAACAGCCTTGGCGACATAATAGCACTGGAGAACTTTGCCCAGTTCATATTCTTCAGGCAGTGGAACTCACTCAAAGAGTACTGCAAGAAGGGGGGGCTGAAGATAATAGGCGACCTTCCCTTCTACGAGAGCTATGATGGCGCAGACGTCTGGGCTCATCCTGAGCTTTTCAAGCTTGATGAGAAACGGAGACCGAGATTCGTGAGCGGCGTACCGCCTGACTACTTCAGCAAAACCGGTCAGCTTTGGGGGCATCCCGTATACGACTGGGAGGAACTCAAAAGGACAAGCTTTGAGTTTTGGGCAAGACGCATCGCACACTCGCTAAGGCTTTTCGACATACTGCGCCTTGATCACTTTAGAGGACTGCTCGCCTACTGGGAGGTGCCCGCCAGCGAGAGGACCGCGATGAGTGGAAGGTGGGTGGAAACTCCCTCGGATGCCTTCTTCAAGAACCTTATTAGCAACTTCCCCTCTCTGCCCTTTATTGCAGAGGATCTGGGCGTCATAACCGAGGATGTGAGGCAGGCCATGGCACGGCTAAACATCCCTGGCATGAGGGTGCTGGTGTTTGCGTTCAGCGGATCCTCTGATAACCCAAACCTTCCGCATAACCACCCTGAGAACTCTGTAGCCTCTACGGGAACACACGATACCAACACGGTTAAAGGATGGTTTTTGGAAGAGGCCACCCAGGAAGAGAAAAATAATCTCTTCAGATACATCTCCAGAGAGGTCTCGGCCAACGAGGTGAGCTGGGAGTTTATCAGACTTGCTATGTCCTCCGCGGCAAACCTCTGCATAATCCCGGTGCAAGATCTACTCTCGCTTGGGGCCGAGGCAAGACTAAATCAGCCCGCCTCACCGACGAACAACTATCTATGGCGTCTTCAAGAGGGTCAGCTGACCGCGGATGTTCTCGACCAACTCGGCGAAGTTACAAAGGCTTATGGGCGTGAGTGAGGCAGAAGGTTAGACGGGCAAGACCTCCCTCACTTTATCCTTTAATATCCAGCCAACTATTATGCCAACTACTACCGCCATAACTATGGCAAATCCCCACGCGAAGGCCTGCACTATGGTGTATAGGATAGTAACATCGACGCCAAGCTGCGAGAGGGTGATGGTTATCACTATAAAATATAGCGTCGCCTTCAAAAAATTGCTGAGGATGTCGAGATAAAATGCCTGCTTTTGTTCCTGGGTGAAGCCCCTTTTCACCAGCTCTCCCGCCCAGTCCGACACGGTCACTCCTATGACAAAGATCAATATGGCGGTGATCAGTTTGGGCATAAATGAGAGAACTGTTTGAACAGGCGCGTCTATATACGGCACATTGAGGCTCATGAAGGCGATTAGGAGGGCGCTAAGGTAGATGATCCACTTGGAAAGTGCTTTAAAGAAGTCCGATACCGTATAACCAGATTTTACAATCGCGCGTCCTAAGATCGTCTTTCGGAGAACAGAGTCCGCCCCAACTACGAGTACAACCTTCCCTATAATTATGCCTACCACTCTTCCAACAACCCAACCCGCAAGTAAAATTACAAAAAAGATCAGTGCCTTGTATCCGATGATAAAGAGATATCCCATCAACAGATTAAAATCAATCAATGCCTCGGATCCCTGTACCAACAACAATGATCACACGAACCTGTTCTCATAAAAAATATTTAAATCTATCTAAAAGTACCATCAAACTTATAAAAAGGAGGTCAAATCAGATATTTGGTGAAGCTTACGGCCCAGAAGACCTCTTCCCCCGAAGGAGGGAAACGCGTAGTAGTCGAGAACGTCGAGCCAGAGATTGACTGTGGGCGTTTCCCAATAAAAAGAGCGGTGGGCGAGAAGGTGGTAGTGTATGCTGACGTATTCTGCGACAGTCACGATGCGATCTCTGCAAGGTTGCTTTATCGGAGGGATGGGGAGTCTGGGTGGCATCATGTTAAAATGCAGAACGTGGGAAATGACAGGTGGAAAGGAGAGTTTATTGTAGAGGCTCTTGGTAAGCATATTTATACTGTCGAAGGAAATGTTGAACCGTTCCTTACCTTGCAGAGAGATCTGAAGAGAAAATTAGACGCAGGCCACCATGTGGAGGCGGACATTCAGGCTGGCATACAACTGATGACCAAGACGGTGAGCGAGTGTAAGCAACGGGAAGCTAAGAATAAACTGGAAGAGCATCTGCAGAAGATTGAGAACTTGAACCAGACCGACCCAAAGAAGGCTGCCTCGGCAGCACTCTCTTTGGAACTAGCCGAACTGATGGAAGCCGTCTCAAAAAAATCGCTCTTGGTAACCTATAATAAAATGCTTGAAGTTGTCGTGGATAGAGGGAGGGCTCTCTTCAGCGCTTGGTACGAGCTTTTCCCCAGGTCCTGCTCCATCACAAGGGGGGAGCATGGTACGTTTAAAGATCTGGAGAGGATGCTACCCGAGCTCTCAAAGATGGGTTTTGATGTGCTCTACCTTCCTCCGATACACCCGATCGGCGAGACTAATCGCAGAGGTAGAAACAACTCTCCAATCAGGGAGGACGACAGCCCCGGCAGTCCTTGGGCGATCGGCTCGAAGGAAGGAGGTCATAAGTCGGTACATCCGAAGTTGGGGACGCTCGAGGATCTCGAGAGATTGGTCGGTAAGGCTAAGAATTACAATCTGGAGATTGCCTTGGACTTGGCCTTCCAATGCTCCCCTGATCATCCTTACATAAAGGAGCATCCTGAATGGTTTCGATGGCTTCCAGATGGCACCATTCATCATGCGGAGAACCCCCCTAAAAAATATGAGGATGTCGTGCCCTTCAACTTCGAGACCGAGAACTGGCAAGCCCTTTGGGAGGAATTGAGGAGCATCGTTGTTTTTTGGATCAGGAGTGGTGTTAAGATATTTCGAGTTGACAACCCCCACACAAAACCTTTCAGCCTCTGGGAGTGGCTCATATCGGAGGTCAAAAGGGACTATCCTGATGTAATCTTCCTCTCTGAGGCCTTCACAAGACCGAAGGTCATGTACCGCCTCGCAAAGTTGGGCTTCACCCAGTCCTATACGTACTTCACCTGGCGGAACTCCAAGAGGGAGCTAACAGATTACCTCAACGAGTTGACGAAGACCGAAATAAAGGAATACTTTAGGCCGATCTTCTGGACGAATACGCCAGACATCCTTCCAGAGTACCTCCAGCATGGGGGGAGGGCGGCTTTCATCATAAGATTGGTGCTGGCTGCGACCCTCTCCTCGAACTATGGCATATATGGCCCTCCCTACGAGTTCTGTGTAGGCGAGTCTCTCCCGGGGAGGGAGGAGTACCTAAACTCTGAGAAGTATGAGATACGCCATTGGGACAGTGACTCGCCTGATGGCCTGAGACCACTTATCGCCAGGATAAATAGGATAAGGAGAGAGAATCCCACTCTCCAGACAACCAACAACCTCAGTTTTTACGAGATAAATAATGACAACATCCTCTGCTATGGAAAAACATCCGAGGATCGGTCAAATACAATAATGGTGGCAGTGAGCCTGGACCCGTTCCAATCTCAGTCCGGTCTTCTTAAACTTCCGTTGAATGAGCTGGGAGTTGACCCTGCCAAACCCTACCTCATGCACGACCTCCTCGGAGATGGAAAATATATTTGGCAGGGTGAAGCTAATCACGTGGAGCTCAATCCCCACATCATGCCTGCCCAGATCTTCAGGGTAAGAAGGATGGTCCGACGAGAGAGCGACTTTGACTACTTCATGTAGGAGGTGGGATCTATAGCCAGCGGCTACGCCGAGGACAATCCACTGTGGTATAAGGACGCCGTAATCTACGAGCTGTACATCAAGGCCTTCTATGACAGTGATGGAAACGGCGTCGGGGATTTCAATGGTCTCACCATGAAGCTTGACTACCTCAAGGATCTGGGCGTGAACACGGTATGGCTCTTGCCCTTCTACCCCTCACCCCTCAAGGACGACGGCTACGACATTGCGGACTACTTCAATGTACACCCCCAGTATGGTGCATTCAGGGACTTCAAGGAATTTCTGAGGGAGGCACATAAGAGAGAGATTAAGGTCGTAATAGAGCTCGTGCTGAACCACACATCAGACCAGCACCCATGGTTCCAGAGGTCCAGAAGCACCACCGATCCAACTTGGAGGAACCTGTATGTTTGGAGCGGTACGCCAGAGAGGTACAAAGACGCCCGAATAATATTCAAGGACTTCGAGACCTCGAACTGGGCGTGGGACACGGTGGCCAGGGCCTACTATTGGCACCGCTTCTACTCGCATCAGCCTGACCTCAACTACGACAACCCAGAGGTACAGAAGAGGATGCTGGAAGTCATAGATTTCTGGCTCAAAATGGGAGTTGACGGGCTTCGCCTCGATGCGGTACCTTATCTATTTGAGAGGGAGGGCACAAACTGCGAGAATCTGCCCGAGGTGCACGAGTTCCTCAAGAAGGTAAGGGCGCATGTTGATGCGAACTACAAGAACAAGATGCTCCTGGCCGAGGCAAACCAGTGGCCAAACGATGCCGTTGCCTACCTCGGCAATGACGATGAGTGCCACATGGCCTTTCACTTCCCGTTGATGCCACGTATGTTCATGGCCATCGATCTGGAGGACTGCTTCCCGATCATGGACATCCTTGAGAACACCCCATCCATCCAAAAGAACTCGCAGTGGGCGATCTTTCTGAGAAACCACGACGAACTGACCCTTGAGATGGTCACCGACGAGGAGAGAGACTACATGTACAAGGTTTATGCAAAGGACAAGCATGCTAGGATCAACCTGGGCATACGCCGCCGTCTGGCCCCCCTCCTCGGCAATGACCGCAGAAAGATCGAGCTCATGAACGTCCTCCTCCTGACATTGCCCGGCACCCCAGTTATCTACTATGGGGACGAGATCGGCATGGGCGACGATTACTATCTTGGAGACAGAAACGGCGTCCGAACCCCGATGCAATGGAGCGCTGAGATCAACGCTGGCTTCTCAAAGGTCAACCCTCAGAGATTGTACCTTCCCGTTATAATAGACCCGGAGTACAACTACGAGGCCGTCAACGTGGAGAACCAGATAAAGAACCCGTCCTCCCTCTTCTGGTGGATGAAAAAAATTATCGCGGTGAGGAAGCACTTCAAGGCCTTCGGCAGGGGCGATATCGAGTTTCAATCCACAGAAAACAACAAAGTACTGGTATTCTTTAGGAGGTATGAGGGCGAGGTCCTGCTTGTTGCAGCAAACCTTTCAAGATACTCTCAAGTGGCCCAGCTAGACCTCTCGCCCTTCGAGGGCTACGCCCCCTATGAGGTCCTCGGGGGGACGGCCTTTCCAACGATCGGAAAAATGAGCTACATCCTCACGTTCCATCCCTACGGCTACTACATCTTCTCCTTGGCTAAGGAGACCGGATCCAAGGCACCGCAGATCCTCACAAAATTGGAGCTCCGTTTGGAGAATAGCCTGGAGGAGGTTTTCAAGGGGGGAAACATTGACCGACTTGAGTCTGAGATACTGCCGATCTTCCTAAAAGGGAATAGATGGTTCGGCGGGAAATCTAGAGAGATTGAACGAATCAAGATACGCGAAATTTTACCCTTGGAAGGCGGCACCTCGTACTTCTTGAAGATGTCCATAGTTGACGTTTATTACAAAGAGGGCCTGCCTGATGCGTACCTGCTTCCAATGACATGCGCATTGGGGGGTGAGGCGAGGAGCTTAGCCGAAAGGCACCCCCAATCCGTAATTGCCAAGGTGAATTTGGGGGGGGAAGAAGGAGTTCTGAGCGATGGGGTCTACGACGAGAAATTCCACAAGTTTTTGCTAAGGATGATGGCAAAGAGACGGACAATAAAAGGTATCCGAGGGGAGTTGCGGGGATCACCACGTGAGAAGTTAAGGGGTATTATGAGCGAGGGTGTAGAGCTGACTTCAGAGGTGCTAAGCGCTGAACAGAGTAACACATCCATAACATATGAAGAAAAGGGCATCCTGAAGCTCTTCAGACGGGCAGAGGAGGGCATGAACCCTGAATTGGAGATAACCGACCTTCTCGCAAAAACCTCCTTCCTAAATTTCCCCCAACTCCTAGGCGATATTCGGTACTACGAACGCGGTTCTGAGCCTGTGATCGTGTCTATACTCCAAGCTTTTATTAAGAACGAGGGCGACGCGTGGAAGTTCTGCCTCAATGAAGTCGGAAGGTACCATGAGCGGGTCATGTCTCAAAGGCATGAAATCTCCAATTTGACGTTGCCCCCTTCATTCTTGGTAGCGGATCAAATCTCCCTCCCTCCCCAACTACTATCATTAATCGGAAAACCATTCATTGAGATGGTAGCCCTGCTTGGTAGGAGGACTGGTGAGTTCCACAAGGCTCTCCTCTCGGGCAAGGACGATCCGGACTTCGCGCCTGAGCCCTTCAACTATCTATACCAATTAGCCCTGTCTCACTCTATGATTAGCTACGCGAAACGAATCCTTCAAAATGCTACGAGGTCAAAAAACATCAGGGAGGATGTTCGTAAGGAGCTGGAGATCATACTCAACAACCAGGATCTCATCCTAAACCAGTTCAGATCACTTCGACAAATAAAGCTGGACTCCCTGAGAATAAGGCTACACGGCGACTACCATCTTGGTCAAGTCCTCTATACAGGCAAAGATTTTGTGATCATAGACTTTGAGGGCGAGCCGGCGAGATCCCTAAGCGAGAGGCGGCTGAAGAAGTCGCCCCTGCGGGATGTAGCCGGAATGATCCGGTCATTCCATTACGTGGCCTATGTCTCCCTCTTCAAGTCGTACCTGCCTCCAGAGGACTTTGGGCTTCTTGAGAGATGGGCAAATCAGTGGAGCAACTGTTGTGTCACAACCTTCCTAAACTCCTACTTTAGCACTGTTAAGGATACGGGCATAATCCCCAGTGATAAAGAGAGCTTCAAGACACTCCTAAAGGCATATCTCCTCGAGAAGGGCATCTATGAATTGGGCTACGAGCTAAATAACAGGCCTGACTGGGCTCGCATTCCCATCCGAGGAATAAGAGACTTGCTGGGGATCTGATATGACAGGCGGCAGAGAGGTCACGAAAGTTGGTAACGTCCAGGAGTTCACCCTCCTAACCGAATTTGACGTACACCTCTTCAGACAAGGGCGCCACTTCAGACTTTATGAAAAACTCGGCTCACATCCATTGGAAGTGGAGGGAAGGGCTGGAACATGCTTTGCGGTATGGGCTCCCAACGCCAAAAGGGTGAGCGTGATAGGGGATTTTAATTCGTGGAACCATGACCGACATCCACTTAAACTACACGATAATAGCTCCGGAATCTGGGAGGGGTTCATCCCGGGGGTGGGACCGGGTAGCCTCTACAAGTATCACGTTGTCTCCAAATACAACAACTACGCCGCCGATAAAGGGGATCCATACGCATTCTACTGGGAGGCGCCCCCGAGGACAGCATCCATGGTCTGGGATCTTAAACACGATTGGAATGACGCGGAATGGATGAAGGAACGCCACAGACACAACTCCTTGATCTCCCCCATCTCGATATACGAGATCCACCTGGGCTCTTGGAGAAGGGTAAGGGATAATGAGAGGTGGAGATGGACGACATACAAGGAGATGAGGGATTGCCTACCTGCGTATCTGAAGGATACGGGTTTTACCCACGCCGAGATAATGCCGGTGATGGAGCACCCTTTCTACGGTTCTTGGGGGTATCAGATCATAGGCCACTTCGCCCCCACACGCAGGTACGGGATGCCTGAGGACTTCATGCTCCTAGTAGAGCGCCTACATAAGAATGGAATAGGCGTTATCCTAGACTGGGTACCCTCCCACTTCCCAACAGACGAGCACGGACCGGTCTACTTCGACGGGACCCACCTCTACGAATACGCGGATCCGAGGAAGCGTGTTAACCCGGAGTGGAACAGCTACATCTTTGACTATGGGAAGAATGAGGTCAGATCCTTCCTCATCAGCAGCGCCCTCTTCTGGCTGGACAAATATCATGCAGACGCCCTCAGGGTCGACGGGGTAGCCTCCATGCTCTACCTAGATTATTCAAAGAGGCCAGGCGAATGGGCCCCGAACAAGTATGGTGGGAAGGAGAACCTCGAGGCCATATCCTTCCTGCGCGCGCTGAATGAGGCAGTTTACGGGGCTTATCCCGACGTTCAGACGATCGCCGAGGAGTCCACGGCCTGGCCTCTGGTCTCGAGGCCCGTCTACGTCGGGGGGCTGGGGTTCGGCATGAAGTGGAATATGGGATGGATGCACGACACGCTCGAGTACTTCTCCAAGAACCCCATCTACAGAAAGTACCACCACAACCTGCTCACATTTAGCATCTGGTATGCCTTCTCGGAGAACTTTATACTCCCACTCTCCCACGACGAAGTAGTCTACGGCAAGGGCTCGCTAATCTACAAGATGCCTGGCGACCTCTGGCAGAAGTTTGCCAACCTTAGGCTCCTCCTCGGGTACATGTATGGCCATCCCGGCAAGAAACACCTGTTCATGGGCGGCGAGTTCGGTCAGTTCGATGAGTGGTACCACGAGAAGAGTTTGGACTGGCACCTGCTGGATCTACCACTTCATCAAAAGTTGAGAGATTGGGTCCGCGATCTCAACAACTTGTACAGAAGAGAGAAGGCTCTTCACGAGCTGGACTTCGACCCGAAAGGGTTTGAATGGATAGATTGTAGGGACTGGACGCAGAGCATCATTAGCTTCTTGAGGAAAGATAAGGCCGCCGAAGATCTCATCCTGGTCGTCTGCAACTTCACGCCGGTCCCGAGGATGAACTACAGGGTTGGAGTCCCGCGGAGCGGCATCTGGAAGGAGGTCCTTAACAGCGACGCAAAGGAATATGGCGGAAGTGGTCATGGCAACTTCGGTGCTGTTGAGGCCACGCCTGTAGCCTTTCACAACAAATACCGCTCGCTATCGCTGACGTTACCCCCTCTAGGCATATTGTTCTTAAAAAACGCAGAACCTAGTGATCGAGATTCTTTGAAATAAATCTACGTCCTCAATCGCCTTTGTTAACCTGACATTGTGATTGTCACTTTTTAAACAAAAAGGTTATTTATCGAGATTAATAACATGAGATAACGTGAGTGGTATGATGAAAGACGTATACGAGCTATCCCCATCGATGCGCGTTCTGATACTCCTACACAATATTTCCGCGGTTGACTACAGCTCCGCGAAGCGTGTTGAGGATATCGACGGTCTCTCAGGGATGTCTGAGCAGGAGTTGCAGAACGCGTTGGACGAACTCGCCTCCTATGGTTATGTTCTAAGGCGAGATGGTTTGTACTACCTCAGCGGACTGGGGATATCGATCATAAGAAGCATCTATACCTGATAGGTCTTCATATGAGATCTATATTGCACATAACATGGGAGTACCCTCCATGGGTTGTTGGTGAGCTCTCTCAGAGGCTGAAGCAGATACTTCCATCCATTGCGAGACAAATCCCTTCTGTTCTTGTGGTGAGGGGGGGTCATGACAGATCCTCCAAAATGGACGATATGATCTTGTATGAGGTGGGTCCCTCGACGAGGACCTCGCCTCACGTTCTGGCATACGCCCATGCACTTAACTTGGATCTCGTTCGAGGGGGCTGTCGAGCTATACATGAGCAGAACGGGATCTCATTAATCCACACCCACGATTGGATTAGCTCAATGGCAGGCATGTATCTCAGCTCCTGTTTCAAAATTCCGTTTGTGATCTCAGTTTATACCACAGAGATTATGCGGGCAGGGGCCTTGACCTCCCTCCTGAGCATGGGCATATACGATGTTGAGAGGTACTGCTTCCACCGCGCCAATGTGCTCTCTGTTCAGACCGAGGAGATGAGGCGCCACTTGGTGAGGGATTATGGCGTTGAGGCACAAAAGATTTTGGTCTCGAAGGGTGAGCCTCGCGACCTATTAGAGCTGTACAGCAGGTGGACCCACTAATATGAAGGTGTTGATGATCAGCTGGGAGTACCCGCCCCACGTCGTGGGCGGCTTGGGCAGGCATGTCTTCCACCTTTCCGAGAACCTCACCTCTAAGGGCATCGATGTAAAAGTCCTAACCTTCACCGATGGCTCATCAAAGGCGGAGGAACGGGTGCATGAGGTTGATGTCATCCGCGTCAACCCTTACGGCCTGAGATACCCGGACTTCGTATCTTGGGTCCATGGTTTGAATATGCTGATGATGGAGCACGCCGCCTCCATGAATGACTTTGACATAATACATGTCCATGACTGGCTCACGGCACCCTCGAGCATTATGATGAAGCACCTCAGGAGGAGGCCCCTCATAGCCACGATCCACTCCACCGAGACTGGAAGGAGGGGCGGCCTCAGAAACGACCACGAGAGGCACATACACGAGCTGGAGTGGATGCTCTCCTACGAGGCGTGGCACATGATATGCTGTAGCAACTATATGCGGAGGGAGGTCTCCAATAACCTCGGCTGTCCGTGGGACAAGATTACCTTGATCCCAAACGGCTGCGATCCCAATGGTCTAGGTCTGCCCGCCAAGCTCGACAGGAGAAAATTCGCAAACGACAGGGAGAAGATCATCCTTTACGTGGGTCGTCTGGTCTACGAGAAGGGGCCGCAGCTCATGATCGAGGCTGCGAGTAAGCTCAGCAGGTGGGACTTGAAGTACCTTATTGTTGGCGATGGCCCGATGAAGCCCTACCTTGTGGATATGACTAGGAGGCTCGGGATGGCAGACAAGATATGCTTCCTCGGCCACATCCCAGATGGGGAGCTCTCCGCCCTGTACCGCTTGGCCGTGGCGGCGGTCTTCCCAAGCCTCTACGAGCCCTTCGGAATAGTCGCCCTAGAGGCCATGGGGGCAGGCGCGCCGGTCATAGTGTCCGGGGTCGGGGGGCTTGACGAGATAGTTCAGCACGGCCAAAACGGCCTGAAGTTCATACCGGGGTCGTCCGACTCCCTTGCATACAACCTAAACTGGATGATGACTGACGGCGCGCTTAGGGAGAGGTGCATCAGGAACGCCCGGCAAACCCTCGGGGGGTTCTCTTGGGGAGCAGTTGCCGACGATACCATAAATGTATACAAGAGGGTTCTGGGTGAGTACGAGGGGGGCGCGTGGAAACCAACCTTTTAGGGTCAACGCCCCATGAATAAATTCATGGGCTTGAAACTCTGGTGTGTTTGATGCCATCTTTCAACACCCCTCATCCTTCAAAACATGCCCGTTGACTGGGGCATTCCCGAGAGGAATCTGAGCCGTATATGAATTAGCTACTTGACTCGCCCTCTCGACGATGTTGAGGCTTGCCACACCGTCTCTGTTTGCCTCGTAGCTGCACTTGACGCATTTGAAGTAGCTGTAGCCTTTCCAGTTCTCCTTACCTACGTGCCCACATTTGGGGCAGGTCTGGCTTGTGTAGTTCGGTTTGACCTCCTCGATGACCACACCTTCCCTGTTAGCCACATATTTCAAGGCGTGTCTGAAGAAGCCATAGGGGATGCGGTTGACTTTTCTTTGACTCTTCCTGCCCCATTCGCCCTTACGCTTCCTGAGATGCCTAAGGCGTTCGATGGCTATATTGGCGTTGAGTTCCTTAGCGAGCTTGACGACTCGGTTGGCTATTTCCCAGAGGTTGGTTTTCACATAGTTTCTCTGTCTTCCGCTGAGCCTCTTGAGCTTGAGTCCAGCCTTGCCTCTGGAAACAGTGTCTCGATATTCTTGAAGCTTTGCTCTCCTCTCCTCAAAATGGAACTGCCTTGTGGAAACGTCCTGCCCGTAGTAAGTCTGCTTCAGAACTTTATTTGGGCTGATGACGGATACAGCGATTTTAGAGCTGTTGATGTCGATGCCCATAACATTTGACTTGATGGTCAGCTTGGACATAGCTTTGGAGATAACGGCGAGGAAGCTGAGATTTCGCTTCATAATGATGCTCGTTATCCTCCAGCCATCCTCTAGGTGTTGTTGGAGCCGTTTGTGGGCGCCGTCTTGACTTATTGGAAGGGCCACTCTACTGCGGTTTAATCTGAGGCTGAGGACCGGGTTGTTGCGCTTAGTCTTCTTGAGGCTGAAGAGCCGGCGGTCGAATCGGACTATGCACTTCTTGGGTTTTTCATTTATGGTCTTTCTGCTGCTCCGAGCGTAGCTCGTTGCCTCTATAACAAGTTGGGACGCTACGCGGTACTTATCCTTAAATTTTTCATAGGTACTCTCATGAAGCTCGGCCCTCGACCTGACGCCGTCAAGGTGATGGAGGGCTTCTTTAATATGTCGAAGAAAGTTTTGTAGGTCTCTCGAAGGAGGCGCTCCTTGACCCTTGTTGGTTCGAGAAGGTTCAGAGACAAACACTTCTGCGTATGCATCCCAAAGAAATATGAGGCTTAAAAAGTAGATAGGTCATGGTTGCAATTCCGCCCACGATTAAAATCGAGGGCTTCCTTTGCAACCGGACTTGTGAGATTATGGGTTTGGCGGTGGGTATCGACATAGGCGGGACGTGGATCAGGGTTGCCCTCGGGAACAGCGACGCAGAAATCCTGAGGAGGAAGTCCATGCCAGTGGATGCCAGGAGCGGAGCCTCTTTACTGAGGCAGCTGGAGTCCCTGATCCGCTTCGTCTGTGCCGGCGACCTCTCCTTGGTTGACGGGATAGGGATCGGGGCGGCAGGTCGGCTGAACGTTAGGGAGGGCACGATCGTATACTCCCCAAACACATCTCTAAGGGACGTGAACGTGAAGGCGCTGGAGAAGAGGCTACGCAAGCCGGTGACCCTGCTGAACGACAACGTCGCCGCTGCCCTGGCGGAGAGATCCATAGGGATCGGGAGGGGTCTCGACAATCTGGTCTACGTGGGGATAGGTACTGGAATAGGGGGCGGCGCCGTTGTGGACGGTAGGGTCCTCGTCGGAAAGGAGGGAAACGCCCACGAGATGGGGCACATGATCATAGACATCGAGGGAAGGCTCGAGTGTAGCTGCGGCGGGCGCGGGCACTGGGAGGCCTACACCTCAGGGAGCGGTCTGCCGAACTTTGCCAAGCTGCTCACCGAGAGGTATGGCAGAAACACCCCCTTCCTGAAGGAGGTGAGGAGCCAGAGGATAGAGGCCAAGGACATCTTCATGGCTGCCCGCAGGGGCGACGGGTTCGCCAAGTTCGTGCTGGAGGAGTCTGCCAACGTGAACGCCATGGCCTTTGCGAACCTCGTGGACCTCTACGATCCCACCGTGATCTCCGTGGGCGGCGGGGTCGCGCTCAAGAACCCCGACCTCGTCATCGAGCCGATAGCAGACCGCCTGCCCAAGTTCGCCTTCAACGCCCCTCCGGCCGTGGTCGCCACGCCGCTTAGAGAGGACGCCCCGCTTCTGGGAGCCATCCTCTCGGTCTTCGAGCCGTCTTCCTGTGAACCTCGAGACTAGAACCTCTCCCTCAATGCCTTGGCATAGTCCTCGGGTAGCGTTGTAAGACCGACCTCGCCGCCGTACAGCTCCAGGAACGCCCTGTCGGAGATGTTGCCGCTGGGTCTGACCATGAGCCTCACGCTCATGCTGAACCAGTCTGCCTCCTCACCACTCGGCCACGAGATGATTGCCATTGTAACTGATGTTGCGCCGAGGTCCCAAAGCCCGCCCAAGATCTTGACAATGCCATCCGATAACCCCCCAATCTCCCTCCCGTCCAGCTGGAGCAGCGACGCCTTGGCATCCCCGCTCACCCCCATCACCTCAAACGCTCCGGTCGGGGCCCATGGGGCAAACCAGAGGAATCCTGTCGTCTCCCCGATGTACCTCGGAGAACCCCGCTCCGAGGAGATAAGATCGGACCAGAAGCTCCTCCCCTCCCCCCTCCAGTACCGCTCAGAGGCCTCAAGGCAGGACTTTGGTCCATGCAGGGGCCTCTTGGACGCCATAACTTGGAAGTGCGGGTGGAGCAGGGACGCGCCCGACGAGGACAGGTGGTTCCATCCGAGGAAGTGGAAGGGTGCCCCCCTTCCGCCCACGATCTCGAAGAACTTTCTGCAGCAGGTTATTCCGTCATAGATCTCCTCTTTTAGAAACTTGTCCAAGTCGAGCTTGTGTGCAGGAGTGAAGGCGCAGACCCCATGAAGATCCGATAAGGGAAAGAGGTTGGGGAAGAGTATTGCACCGCCCGACTTCAGCCTCCCCTCAGGAATAAGGTCCGGGGTGAACTTCGGCGTTTCCCGCTCCAGGTTCTCCGGGCAAAAGGGGCACTTCGATGGAACAACCTCCTCAGCCCCCCTAAGGATATGCTTCGGCCTAGCCGTCCTCGTGATGTTTATCCTACAAGTCGCGCCGGTGAGAGGATCTATCCTCACCTCTATTTCGTGTCTGCCATCGGAGAAACCGGAACGCGGATCGAGTATTCTAGCGCATTCAGTGAACCTTTCCAGCCTCAAGTCTTCCGGTCTCCTTTCCGTAGAGGTTTACCTCGGCGTCCTTTATCGTCCTGTCTAGCTCCGCTAAGATCTTCCTCAGATCCTCTGGCAGCGGCCTCCCGAACTGCCGCCTGAACCTCCTCGGCTGGTGTAGCTCAAAGAATAGTACGATCTCAACCAACTTTGACCATCTACCGACGGTATGATACAACAAAGCGATATTTAAGTTGTTCAATTTTTCGTAGGATTTATACATGCTAGCAAAGCTTGAGGGACGCCTTAAAAAGTGTTAGCAACAAAAAGCGTTAAGCAGAGCTATGTTCCATCAGACAAAGTCATGGAGTTGCTGGAACAGTTCAGGCTTATGGTTAATAATTGCATAGAAATAGGCATGTTGAATAATATTTCATCCCTTAAGGCACTATCTTCAAGGGCGTACCAAAACTTAGGCGTTATGAGGTTCCATCCTGCTACAAACTCTGCGCAATATCAAGGGCCTCTGGAATACTATCATCAAGGAAAAATCATTAAAAAGAGGCAAATATACTAAAAATCCATATTCTGCGAAGCAACAACCGTCTCCTGTTATGGGTTTAAATTGACCAATGATGCCATAAGGATACCATTGGATTGCAAGAAGTTCTTTTTCATACCCTTAAATAGGCACACCCGGGAGGTACTTTCCGATCCTGATCTAATTCGTAATTTTGCCGTAACAGATGATGCTCTTAATCTTTTTAGTCCTTCTTTCATTCGATACCTATTTAAAATCCGGCTAGAACATTACTGAACGGCGATGATTATGAGATTCGACCTCGCCTTCATAGGCTTCGGCACCGTCGGCCGGGGCTTAGCAGACCTTCTCTTGGAGAAGAAGGAGGAGCTAAAGAAGAGATACGGCATGGAGTACCGGGTGGTTGCCATATCCGACATCAAGGTCGGCTCCATCCTCGACGATCGTGGAATAGACCTAAAGGAGGCGCTGAGGCTTGCAGAAGCCAGAACGAGCCTGGAGACCCTACCCGCGCAGAAGAAGGGTCTCTCCGCCATTGAGACGATCAGAGCGAGCCACTCAAACGCCATAGTCGAGGTCACGTGGACGAACATCGTGAACGGCGAGCCTGGTTACAGCCACATAAAAACTGCTCTCTCACTAGGGAAGCACGTCGTTACCACAAATAAAGGTCCCATTTCATTATACTACCGCGAGCTGATGAAACTGGCAGACGCCAACGGCGTCAAGCTGAAGTTCAAGGGCACGGTGTTGAGCGGCACTCCTGCATTCAATCTCTTCGACGGCGTGCTTGCGGGATGCTCCGTCTCTTCCATAAGGGGGATCCTCAACGGGACGACCAACTACATCCTAACGGAGATGGAGAAGGGGCTGGACTACAAGGACGCACTGAAGGAGGCCCAGCGTTTGGGATATGCAGAGGCAGATCCAACCATGGACGTTGAGGGCGGAGACGCCGCCGCAAAGGTCACCATACTTGCGAATGCATTGCTGGGTATCAACATCAGGCCAGACAATGTAAAGAGAAAGGGGATCACCTCGGTCACCACAAAGGAGGTCAAGAAGGCAAAGGATCGTGGCGGGAGGATAAAGCTGATAGCCCGTGCGGAGAAGAAGGGCAACTCCATCTTGGCAGAGGTCTCTCCGATACCCTTGCCAGTATCCGACCCTCTCGCCAATATTATGGGGGTAACCAACGCCCTTACATTCGCGACGGACTGCCTGGGTAATATTACGATAGTGGGACCGGGGGCCGGTCGACGGGCAACTGGCTACGCCCTGCTGACCGATCTGATATCCATTGCCAATGGGAAGTGAAAATTCGATTACTTGACTATAAGAACAGGGCAATGCGCTTCGTCAGCTACCTTTTTACTGACGCTTCCAAGCAGAAGTTGCTTTATCCCCCCAAGGCCCCTATTGCCCATTACGATGATGTCAAAGTTGCCCTCCCTTGCCGCCTCAATAATTTTATTAGCCGGGCTCCCGACCTCAAGTCTGATCTCGACGTATACATTGGGTTTATTCATCTTCGCTCTTTCACAACTATCTGAAAGAACTTGCATATGGCGCGCTTTCAACTCTCTTTTATGAGAGTCTATTGCGTCTGGGGGTATTACAGCGGCTTGCATAGGGTTCATTGTTACACTTGGAGCTAAAGGTACGACTACTGGCTCTGCAACGCTCACCAACAAAACCTTGGAATTGAACCTCTCCGCGAGTTCAAGTCCCCATAACAGCGCTCTCTCCGCCTGCTCAGAGCCATCGATGGCCACCAAAATTTTTTTAATCAATATTTTTCCCCACGAACCTTTCTTCAACCCTTGCCAAGGTCGCTCCTAAGTGCCCAGTTGCCGTCTACTTTTTTTACATTATGGGATCGTACAGTTCGATCTGGCTGTTCCACGCCCTCTCCAACCGCTTGCTTAGGTTGTCGCGCCTTCCTACCCTGCGCCTCTTTCTTGGGACCTGGACCGGGACACTCCTTGACCTGCGCGGGATTATGCGCCTCAGCCTTACCACAAGCTGCGTACTCAATGCTATTGCCCATGTGCTATTCTATAGCACATCGTATAAAAATTTTTCGGCAAAAATACAAATAATATAGTAATAGATGCAGTTTTATAGCAACAAAATTTAAATATAACGTATTCTAATTACATATTAATGTAAAGCTGGATCTCCATTATGGTAGAGCAAGTTAGGCTGGATCAGACCGACTTTAAGATCCTTGAGATGCTACTTGATGATAGCCGAATGAAGATCAAGGATATCGGGAAGACCCTAAATCTTGATGAGCGGATGGTCTCGAGAAGAATCGACTGGATGATCAAGGAGGGCGTGATTAAGCAGTTTACCATCGAAATTGACTGGTCAAAGTTGGGCTTCGACGTGACCGCCTACTCGAGCACCACTCCTTTCGTAAGCGAAGAAGGCATGCGAACAAAACTGTATGAATTCTTCAATAAGCATCCAAGGATTGTGAGCGTGGACAGCACTGTTGGTGCATATGAATATGTCTTGTACACGATCTGTGAAGATCTCCAAAAATTTAGGGAGAGGATAAGCATTCCTTTGGAGACTATGAACGTCGGCCTTTCTACGTCTATCGTCTCGAATCATATTAAATATAATGATTTAAAACCCTTGCTTAGGATGGCAGCTGAAACAGTCTCCAAAGCGTCTCCAAAGCACAAATCAAAACAAACATCAAATCGATGATTCTGTGGACTCCTTTGCAAGGATCTCACTTTTTGACCATCCCTCTTTTTCCCTACCTAATCTCTTAACTAATAGGACGTCACAGCCGCCATGGTTGGAAAGCCTCCCTTTCACTCCTTTTGCCCGATCGCTGAAACGTCGAGAGGTGTTCGGCTCTGATGTAAGTTGTCTTTAACTCCATCGGCGGGAAGTCCCCCATCCGAAAGGGTGGGGAGGAGGTCACAAGAACAGCTCACTTACCGACCAATTCTATATGCATCCTCAGGTAATTTTTCAGCCCCTTGGTTATCAAAAAATTTAGCCTAACATGTTGCATCCCTGCGTGACCAAGCTCCCTTGCAAGCCACGGCCTCCGGATCAGAAGCTCTGTACTTTCAGCCGCTTTCTCAAGACTTTCCACAAGATAGCCTGTTACGCCGTCAATAACCTGCAGGGTTATGCCTCCCGCCTTCGTCCCAACCACTGGAACGCCCTTCCAAAGAGCCTCTGTTACTGTAAGGCCGAACCCCTCCCTTATCGAGAGTTGAAGCGCAACGCTGAGAGATCTTTGGAATGCGTTTACCTCCTTATTCAACACGCCATCCAAATTCGTGAGAATATGCACGTCTCTGTCGCTCCCCGCATATTTAACCGCCTTCTTGTGCCATTCCACCCCATCAAGATCATCATTTGCAAATGAGCCGATCATTAATAACTGAAGGTTTGGTATTTTCTCTTTGACCCTCCGGTACACATCAATCGCCCCAAGAGGGTTCTTCCACGGGTCAAACCTAGCCACCTGTCCCACGATTGGTCTGTCTGGGTCCACATCATAACGATCCAAAACCTTCTGTATCTCTCCTGTGCTCAGAGGGGCGTTCTTGGCTGAGAGCGGGTCTATTGTCGGGTAATCTATTAAAACCCTCATTTTCGATAGGTCTCTTGGAACGTATCTCTCGAGAGAGAAGATGACAGCGTCATACTTCTTGATGTAGCCGTTTATTAAGGACCAAACTTTTGTATTGGGGCTCGAGGTGTCGATGTGGCAGCGCCAAACCCACTTTCCCTCCCTCCCTCCCTCAATTAGAGGCAGAGGCTGGGGGTCGTGGATTACCACGACCTCGCCATCTAGATCCAGTTGAGAGGCGTTGGAACGATTTGTACCCAGATAGACCCTCATCATGTCCTCAGTTAATTCGACGGTGTTGTCTCCTTGCAACGCGTTGTGGATTTTTTTGGTCGTCAGGAAGAAATCAGTTTCTCCCTTGATGGTCTGCCAAATGGCATCGATGCCTACTGATTTGGCAAGGGGAACGATACAGTTGAGGATCTCGGCTACCCCTCCGCCGAATGGAGTGGCGTTTATATGTACAACTTTGGCACCCTTGACATGCTCGGTCAATTCCCTAATGCTGTCGATCTCTGTGCTACCCACTATCGGGGTGTAGTCTTCTATGCGCACCATCTATGTCATCATCTCAACTATTGTGCTGACGCCTTTCAGTTTGGCAATCTTGATGAAGTCTACCCTCGAGACTATGCCAAACAGTTGCCCTTCCTTTGATACGACTGGCAGACCGCTTACATCTAGGTTAACCATCTTGTCCAAAGCCTCTCCTGCATCGGAATCTGGTTGGATTGAATGGACGTTTTGGCTCATTACATTGGCCACTCCCTCGTCTAGTATCCTCGCCACATCCAATAGTCCGAGCTTGCCTGTCTTACCTTCTTGTCGAATTATATGTCTGATGATGTCGGATGCCGTGACGATCCCAACGATGGTACTTTTCAAGGTCACAGGAAGGCGTCTCACCATATTGTCTATCATTGTCTGCGCCGCATTGCGTATAGTGGCCTCCGGGTCTATTGTACGGACATTTTTGCTCATTATGTTCCTTGTCCGAAGCCCGAACCTCTTCCCCCTCAACCTACTCAAGATGCAAGATTCCTCAATGATACCCTTGTAAGCGCCTGCCTGATCTACCAAGATCACATATCCCAGGGAATTCTCTACCATGTACTTGATTACTGTCTCAGTATCAGTGTTTTCGGGGAAGATCTGGTAGCTTTCGTCCATAAATAAATTAACTGGCTCTTGGAGCACGCTCTCGAAACCTTTCTTTGCTCTTATAGAAGACCCTCTCCTCCCAAGAAGTATCTCGAGTAGCCTTCTGCCTATTATGAGGCCATGCACCTTCCCCCCTCCGTTTACGACCACGATCCTGTAGTGACCCTTGATGTTGCCTAGTATGTGAAGTGCCGTTATCAAAGGATCATTCAAATTCATGGCCGATACTAGGGGACCCAAGTCACAAATCTTCATGGTTCAGTCCCTAAGTTCTATTCCAAGGTCTACAATTAGAATGTTGTGTTAGCTTACCTATAAAGCGTGATATGTACTGGAACTAGGATTGAAAACGTCATAAAAAGACAAAAATAGCCACCTTCTCCTATACCGCAGAGGGCCGGTAGATTAGCGGCAGATCACCTGCCTTGCACGCAGGGGGTCGTGGGTTCAAATCCCACCCGGTCAACTTCAAGTATAATTGAAACCGTTTATTTTAAGGTCAATCGCTCGTAGCATTAATAAAATATCAAAACAGCATTTATATTTCCCTTATACCGAGAGCAAGAACCATCAGATTCCCTTGAGTTCTCATTGGTGGGCGATATGCTTAGCAGATTTCGGATAAATGGGGAAGAAGTCGACTCTTTGGATTTGAAAGCAATGGTAGTTACTAAGGGGATTAAAGTCAGCAATAAAATCTACGAGAAATTCAGAAAAACCCACCGGATATGCCCTGATCCTTTAACCTGTAATTGCCTTATCCTGCCAGATGAGACCGTCGTTCAGATGACCGACGTGGCACTCCACTTGAAGTATCTGAAATCCGCAATGTCTTTGGAGAGCTTGAAGCAATTGAAGTACTTTTTCCAGATGAATTCTCCATTCAAACTTGAGGTCTCAAATTCTGGAAGACCTATCCTTTTGCACAATGGCGAAAAGATCACAGAGGTGGAGTTCCCTTCAAAGTCTCATTTCTACGAACAGGTGACTTCCAGCGGCCTGCCATATACTGGCAACGCTGTATTGCAGGGTGTCGATGTATTGTCCTTCCAATGCCTGTGGGCGTGTGACTATGCCCGTGCGGGCTATCCATGCCAATTCTGCTACTCAGGAGGAGTCTTCGAGCAACTAGCTCGCAAAAACAAACCAAACCCTCCGGTTCCGACAACTCGGGACGTGGCTGAGATCACGGATTATGCCGTCAACAAGGAAAAGGCGGCAAAATATCTCCAACTGACTGGGGGCTCAACTATGGACCCGCAAGCGGAATGTCGCATCATAAAGAGCTACCTCGATGAGATAGATTCTGTTGCAGGGCTCAAGAACATCCGTGGCGAGGTTTTGGTGTATACGACTCCTCCAACCGATCCTAAGGTGGTCGACCAAGTATTTGAGGCAGGAGCCGACAGGATAGCCTGCAGTCTCGAGGTCTGGGACGAGGAGTTGGCAAAGGCCATAACCCCTGGAAAATCGAAGTTCACGGGGCGGAAGAGGCATCTGGATTGCCTGAAGTACATATCAAAGGAATATGGCCCCAATAAGGCATGCAGCTCATTCGTAGTCGGCGTTGAACCCGCGGAGAGCTTCCTCAAAGGTGCCGAGTACCTCGCGACCGAGGGCATTGTCGCCATAGCGTCGGTATGGATACCATTTGGGAGACCTGTGATGGGCAAAATGCAAGCACCAGGGCTGGAATATTACCGCAAGGTCAAGGTGGGACTGGCAGATATCTACATGAAATATGGAATCGAGCCGCCCGGTGGAGTGGGATTTAATGTCTGCCTATGTAGGGACACTTGGAATCACAGGTCAGAGATACTGGGTGAACACGTGCAGGAAAATTGCTGTGGCAGCGAGAAGAACCTAGAATAATAGCCTTAATTCCGGGAATCGATTACACCATTGGTTGATGTCATGGCTTGGAAAAAATGGATAGGCATTGGGTTGAAAGGGCTTTTTCGCAACGCGCTGAAGGAAAACTTCTGCGCGTTACAGACTCTACATGTGAAATGGACTCGCTTAATTTTCCTACCCTACAACTCGGCCAGAAAGTCCAGTACAGTCTTGTTGAATTTATCCTCCAACTCCTACAGAACCCTTTCCATTAGAGGACAAAAGCAAATTAGTGGTGCCTCGACATATAATGTCACAGGAGATCATCTATGGAAGAGGAAGGTGAGCCTGCCGAGACCACCAAAGAGGTAAAAAACCCGCTCTCGAATTTCCACTAAGCTATTCTCTTAGAATCGTTGGAGGCGAAGAGGTCGCAAAGGGGGAGGGCAGTGGTCAGCTCAATGTTGATCACCTCTTGATTTCACCACAGTTTGGCGAAGTCCTTTCCTTCTCCTACAGGAGCATCCTAGATATTTCTGAACATGACTACAGAATTGAAATCCTTTTGACTTCCAACGAGCAACTGTCCATTTTCAACCTTGGCTATCGATACGAGGACTTCCTCCGAATCATGATAAAGCTTCGGAATGAGCTCCTTCTGAAGGACCTGCTCATGAACGAAAAAATGAGGAAGTCCGTCGCAGAGGCGGAGTTTGTCTATTATGGTTCTGCAGGGGATGCTTTGCAAAAAGGAGGGTGTGAGCTCCGCCTTTATGAGACTGCCTTGGTGGTGATGCCGGACAAAGGAGAATTAATAAGATTTCCATACAGCGATCTCTCAGGGATCGACAGCCAGAATTACACCCTGACCATAAACACAGAGACTGGCGAAAAGCTGTCCCTCTCCCAGATGGGCGGGCAGTTCGATCCCTTCGCAAGAGCGCTGTCCGAGGCAAACGCCGCACTCCAGCTCAAAGTGAACTCTTTACTTATGAGGCTGTTTCCGAATGCCGACCCCTCCCTCATAAGAAGGGTTGCTCGATTCATGAAAGAAGGGCGAGCAGCTAGGAGGGTGGATATCGAGTCCGTCTCACCCACGCTCTGGAAAGAACTGGAGAAGAAGCTTGGCACGGTTGGGGTAATGGAGGAGTATGACTTCTTGAAGGCCATGTCTCAGCAGGAGAAGATATGCATCGGTGTGAAGCAGAGCTTGTTGGGCGATCTTACTGGGGAGTACGTCTGGTTCTTAATTCCCATATACAGCACGAATCCTAGCGATCCGGGCAACGCTGTGGTGATGGAGGCTTCCTCTCAAGAGGGCACCGGCAAGGCCACATATTTCTTCAGGATAGTTGGCAGGAAGGAATACAAAGACTTCAGGAATATTGACGACCTGCACAGAGAGGTGGACCTCTTCATCAAGAGGATGAACCGGTGCATGATAGACATAAACTTCAGGCGGGAGCCGATATACCTTCCAGCGGAGAGGCTCGATGAGCCCAAGTATGAGAGGTACCGCTTTGCCCTGCAGAAAATCCCCTCGCTAAAAGTTCTTCGCGAACTCTTCATCGGAAGAGTGATCCACTCCACACCTGAACAGTGGAAAGGTGACGTAAAGGACCTGCTGAAGTTCAACGTCAGCACAGAGGATGACTCTGCGAAGTGGTCGAAAGGGGAGCCCCCCGACACGGACGAAGACAAAGAGGAGGCAGCGTCCAAAAAATAGATAAAACCGTAGCTCCATAAAAGAGAAGAAGGTGTTAATTTATTCTATGCCGGGCTACAAACACCCGTGCCGATACTGCGATGGCTTAATTCCGCCGGAGTCCAAGGTCTGTCCTCTGTGCGGGAGGGTTAACCCCTTGGGACCTCTTAGGTGCGCCAGATGCCGCGCCCCCATTGAGAAGGGTTGGAAGAGGTGTAACAACTGCGGTCTCTCCCTAGAGCTCACCTGCCCGAGCTGCAAAAAGACGACCTTCTTTGGGGACTACTGCGAGCAGTGCGGCGCCCGTCTGGTGGTCGTCTGCCCGAACCCAAAATGCAAAACTGAGCAGCCCCCCTTGGTTGCGAAATGTATAAAATGTGGTAAACCATTAATATAGGTGAGGTAGACCCTGCCTCTTCAACCTTTTACGCGCAATTTCGATGACAACAGCACGGAGGCCGGTTTCCAGTTTACCTTTCACTGCGATATCTGCTCAGACGGATACAAAACCCAGTTCATCCCCTCCAAGACCTACAAGAAAGCAGGGCTGCTACGGGGTCTAGGCGCAGCCGCGAGCATTGGCACGTCCCTTACTGGGAGGTTCGGCGGTGCAGGTTACGCCGGCGAGAGGGCGGGGGGCGTTCTCTCTGAACGGTTTCAAGGTATGTCACCTGAGTGGCACAAGGAGCACGAACAGGCCTTTGAACTGGCCCAGAACGAGGCTATGGGTCACTTCAAACGCTGCCCGAAATGCCATAGATACGTCTGCGAAAACGATTGGAATGAGCAGGAGGGTCTTTGTATCGAGGACGCCCCGCGCCTAAGCGTTGAGATAGCCGCCGCAAAGTCGCAGGTTGCAAGTGAGCAGGTATGGGAAAAGGCTAGAGCGACCGAGATATTTACCGGCAAGATCGAGGGCAAGCAGACCATCTGTCCCAGGTGCGGCAAGCCTGCGGGGGAAGGCAAGTTCTGCAACAACTGCGGCGCACCCCTCGCTTTAGCGAAGTGCCCGAGGTGCGGCGCGCAGAATGCGGCAGGAACAAGATTCTGTGGCGAGTGTGGGAACAAGCTAGCTTAAGCTCAGACAAAGAAAGGGATCGGCTGCACAACGAGGTGGCGCCCCCATCCTCCTTTGATTTTATTTCTTTCCACACGTTTCTTGGTCAGAATGTTATGGATAAATCGCGAAATGCATAAAAATCCCCTCCCCTCCTATACCGCAGAGGGCCGGTAGATTAGCGGCAGATCACCTGCCTTGCACGCAGGGGGTCGTGGGTTCAAATCCCACCCGGTCCACCATTATACAAGCTATTTTTTGTTCTTATTTCGCAAACCTTTTTAGCATACAGGCAAAATAGCTAATTTTGGTAGGAAAAAGCGAGTTGATCTAATTGAGCAGGAACCTGCATCTCAAGCTCGTCCTCGGATTGGCAGTAGCCGCTTTCTTGTTAGTACTGGCCTGGCAGATAAGGACTAGCGGAGATAACACAATGAGCAACATTAACATCGTCGTGGCAATAATCATCATAATATTGCTGATCGCAAATCGGAAGGTTCTTTGAAAGGATTTTCAGGTTCTTGTCGCTAATATAAATGAACTGACTTTACTCTGCCCTCAAATTAATTGGTACTCTGCCCTCGCGATTATGCCTTTGGGGGGGCTTCTCGCACATTTCCTCGGTTATGCCCGGGAACAAGCGCCCCTGTCCATCGTACAAAACACTGCCTCTGAAACGACGTAATTGCAAACACAAGTCCCACCCGGGTATCCGAATATTGGAAATTTCCCAAATGCCAGTATCGGAATGTAGCCCCCCCATTTCTCTCCCTTAACGTAGAAACTGACCCTTACTGGCACTATAGGCAGTTGACCATATTTTTTGTGAACTCTTCCAGTTGCTTCATGACCAAGTCTTCGGGGACCATTAACGCCACTGCCGATCATACAATCCGCAGTTTAACTCTGTCGGCGGGAAGTCCCCAAACTTTAGGCTGGGGATGAAAGCCGAAACTTTTTTATCCATTCCACATCCAACAGTTGATCAAGTAGGGAGGGGCTACCCCGAATATACGCCCGCGGAGATCAAGACCTCCGTAACCTGCCCTTTTGGGCAGGGATCGAGTCTGGTCGGTGAAGCAGGAACCGAAAATTCCGCAAAACGCCCTCCGAGCAGAGGCTGTGAGGAGACAACCGACAGAAAAAGTGGAAGCCCCAGCCTTCAGGCTGTGGGAGGAGGTCACTCACTTAACTATCCTCACAACGTGGCGTACCTATTTGAAACCGCAGAGTTTAATGCTGATTACGGAGCCTGCAAACTCCTTCGCTTTCGCCAGGGGTATCTTCTCTTTCTTCAGCGTTGCCTTCACTTCAGGATTTTTTACTATGGAATCTGCATCGAAATTCGACTCGCCCATTATTGATATGTTCCTGAACCCTGCCTCTCTGATCGCCCCGATATACTCGTCCTTCATCATCGCTCCAGACACGCATCCAACATACGCCGCGACTGGTTTTTTGAGAAAATCGGCGATCTTCTTTAGCAACACAACATCAGAAACTATCAACCTGCCGCCAGGCCGGAGCACCCTGTATGCCTCATAAAAAACCCGTCTCTTGTCTGGGGACAGATTGATCACGCAATTTGAGATTATTACATCCACAGCGTTATCTGGTGCGGGCACGTTCTCGATTTCTCCCAACCTGAACTCTACGTTTTTGAAGCCTCACTTTTTTGCATTAGCCCGAGCTTTGTCGAGCATCTCTGGCGTCATATCAACGCCTATTACCCTCCCACTTTCTCCAACCCTCTTCGAGGCCAGAAAGCAGTCAAAACCTGCGCCAGAGCCCAGATCGAGCACCACTTCTCCTTCCTTCAATGAGGCAAGCGCCACCGGATTGCCGCACCCGAGACCAAGATTTGCCCCTTTCGGTACTGAACTGATATCCTCTTCAGTATAGCCAATCTTCCTGCTAAAAGTCTCTGGAGCTTTTCCGCCCCACAAGGAGTTGAATCCCCGCAGCAAGAACGCTCTTCCTTTGCCATTTTACCGTATCTTCTTCGAACGACCTTTCTCACTTTTTCATCTTCCATCTAGAACACCAATTATTAACCCCTAATCAGGATGCAGGAAATAAATTTGCTGTAGGGCTCACGACTTAATGTGGAGATGCGGGTGACTAATGCGCTTATCCTCTCCTTCGTTCCTTTTCAAGCTTGTATTCTGCACTATGAAACAGCGGACTGGAAATTATTAGATCTGCTGTCGCTCTGTTGCACGCAGTCGGCACATTATACAATACAGCTATCCTAAGAAGTGCCTTTACATCAACATCGTGAGGTTGAGTCTGCAAGGGATCCCAGAAGAAAATTAAATAATCCAATTTGTCATTTGCAATCAAGGCGCCCAGCTCCATGTCCCCTCCATAGGGGCCGCCCTTGAGCAGGGCGATCTTCAGCCCCGTCTTATCTATAATTCTCTCCCCAGTGTTCCCAGTTGCATACAAGGCGTGAAGGGACAATGTTCCTTTATTGAACTCAGCCCATTCAACCAAATCATCCTTTTTATTGTCATGCGCCACTAAACCAATGCTTCGTTTTGGCAACAAGATCTCACCTCTTCAGATAGAGTATGACATATCCAATAATCATAAGCCTTTCTGAGAGCAAAAAGCGTGGACGATAGCTGACCTTTACATGTGGCGAGTGTCGCCTCCATTGAACTAGGTTCAAATCCCCCTGTCCACCTCATTTCTAACTGTGCTACTTTTTAGGTAAAACCTTCAAATTAGGGCGAACCTAACACCACATACGCCTTTAGGAGAACTTCGGCAATATCGTCTCGCTTTCTCTCAACTATTCGACGATATTTTTTAACCTCCTTCTCATCAATTTTTTTAAGACGCCTGTACTTTTCAATGAAACTATACGCCATTAAAAGGTAATTATCGAGAAAATCCATGGCAATGCTGAAACTTTTGATCGTAAAAGCAACCTCCCCCTCAGAACTCGACGGGGTTATACGCAGATCGAAGATTAATCCCTCCATTAATTGGCAGACCCCCCTCACCCTCGACTCAGCATCAAGCGAAACTATCCGAATGTTTTCCTCATTAAACATTGCCATTATTATCCCGTCATGACTGCGAGCTACCTAAATTATCGTGAGCCCAATATTTAAGTTCAGGCAAAAATGCAATTTGAAGATAGAGAAGAGGAATTTGCGGGGAGATGGCTCCCCAGTGTACCGGGCTCAAATCCACCGCCCCACTTTTTCCTTTGAAAACCTCAAACCTCGGAGAGCTCCTATAATTTTCTTGTCGAGTGAAGCGTACCTCCACCCTTGCCGAGGAACTTGGAGAAAATGGGAGGACAGTATCCTCAACCATATCCTTTGGCAGATGCAGAAAATACCACCCATCCTTTCTCCTGAATAGCTGCCAGTCCAGTCACTCACCACATTGATGCCCCTTGGTATAAGAAATGACATCGTGTATCTATAAACTGAATATAAAGGTTATTATTTTCAATGATAACTATTAATTATAACACCAAGATAGTACCAATCGAGCGCCGAGGAGGGGTGCGAAAGAGTTAATGAGGCATGCGATTTGAAATTCTCTCTCATAAATGCTAGCCCCAACGAAGAGCTTGAGGATCGTGAAAGGGCCAGGGCCATTGCATCACTTCCGCCTCTCGGTATCCTGTACTTAGCAGCGGTGCTAAAAGGATACGGTGTTGAGGTTTCAGTTTTGGATCAGCCCGCTAAAGGTCTGACGGTAGAAGAAGCCGCAAGGTGGGCGGAGAAGGAGGATCCAGACATTCTGGGCTTCTCTGCCACCGGGAGTTCCGGCAAAACAGCCGCTAACATCTGCAGCAAGGTAAAAGAAAGAAACCCTGGCATCATCACTGTTTTCGGCAACCATTATGCAACATTGAATCCAGATCGAATACTGGCGAAATACCCCTCAGCGGATGTGATCGTACGTGGAGAAGGGGAACGCACGGTTCCTGAACTAGTGGACTGCTTGGAAAAGGGGGGCAGCCTGAAGGATGTTAAGGGAATTACCTATAGAGATCAAGGAAGGATAATTTCCACCTCTGACCGACCATTAATAGAGGATCTGGATTCCCTTCCCTTCCCTGACCGCAGTTCCATCGACTCTGAGTACCACTGCATGATCGCTGGAGCAAACGTCGCGCCGAAAAAGTTTACCAGCATCATTTCCTCGAGGGGATGCGTCTATAGGTGTCGGTTTTGTGCATGTTCGCAGATAGCCCGCCACAGGTGGAGGCCAAGGTCTGTCAAAAATACCCTGGACGAGTTGCTTCTGCTGACGAGTCAGGGCTACAGGCAGTTTATCCTTACGGATGACAGCTTCACAACGAACAGTAAAAGGGTAATCGAGCTTTGCAGGGCGATGAGAAGAGAGCGAATCGACATGGATTGGATTTGCGAAGGGCGAGTTGATACCTGCTCCTACGAGATGCTGTGGGAGATGTCGAAGGCAGGCTGTAAAATCCTGTTATTTGGCATAGAAAGTGCAAATCAGAGACTCTTGGATTATTATAGGAAACAGACAACACCCGGCCAGTCTGAGCGTGCGGTCAAAACTGCTAGAAGGGCCGGGATAGAAATCATAATTGGGTCTTTCATTGTAGGCGCCCCCGACGAGAGCAGGCAAGAGATCTCGAATACCATCAAATTTGCCAAAAGCATGCCCATCGATCTGCCCCAGTTCAACATACTCGGCGCTTATCCCGGAATGGAGATCTGGAACGAACTCGTGGGAAAGGGGCGATTAAGTCCAGAGGAATATTGGGAGACAGGCGTACCCGTTCCCACCCTTAGCTTGAGCGCCGTACCCCACTCCGAGATCAGGCAGATGCTGCGCGAGGCGCTGTATGAGTTCTTAAGACGGCCCCATTTTATATTGGAGGAAATGGCAAGGACTCTCGGAAGCGGTTTTCGAATGAACTTCGTCTTGAACAACCTGAGTAGGATAAGGGCGATCAGGGAGAATATCCGCAGTGGAGCCTAAGCGCACCGTTCAATGCAATCTCATATGGATTTCTTTTCCGATAACACTACAGCAATTAAATTTTTACCTCCAATCCAACTCCCTCCTGCCACTTTTCAATACTCGTCACTTGGATTGACGCTTCAATCCTGAAATTTTAAAAAATAGAAATATAAGACATCATTACTGAATATCGAGCAGTTTATAGAATAGCTTCATGTATGTACTCTGGGGGGCGAAACAATGGGCGAAGAATTAGCCTCGTATTTTGTCACCGCGGGTGACATCAAAAGACTGAGGGAGGAAGGGCGCATTATCGGCTCGCACCTCAAATCCATCAAGCAAGATGAGATGGCCAAAAAAATAATTCGAGTGAACGAATTTCTTGGCACGTCCACCATGTATATCGGTATACCGCACGAAACATACCCCTCCAAAATCACCGGTTCGGATCTGAACTTGGGTGATATTTCAGACCTCACTCCCATAAGGATAGAGACAAAAAAAGAGAGGATCAATGATACAATAGAAGGCGTAACGGCAATTACTAAGCATCTGGATGCTATGAATGATAAAACTATGGCCGACCATGCAAGGAAAATTCTGGAGATACTCGAAAAAATCTTTAAGGAAACATACCACGGTAAAACACATCAGGTGCCCACATTTGATGCCATGGCGCAAAGGTTAACCTATGACGCCATACAGGACAATGTTGAAAAATAAGGCGTGATCTGGGCGTACCCTCAATTTTATTATAGGATAGCCACAAATGTTCAGCGAGGGTGGAAGATGTCAATCCGGATACCAACGCTTGCCGACGTATACGCGGCCAGGCTCGTGATCAACAAGTACCTGAAGCGCACGCCCCTCGTCTACGCCAAGAGGCTGTCGGAGGAGCTCGGGTGCGATGCCTACCTCAAACTGGAGAACCTGCAGCCCGTAGGGTCCTTCAAGATAAGGGGCGGGATCAACTACGTATACAGGATGAGGGAGGAGGCAGAGAGGAGGGGGCTGGTCACGGCCTCCACGGGGAACCACGCCCAGTCCATCGCCTACTCCGGGGCGCTCTTCGGCATAGATACCACCATAGTGATGCCAAATGGTGTCTCGCAGGTTAAGGTAGATGCGGTAAAGTCCCTCGGCGCCCGCGTGGTAATGCAGGGGGATTACTTCGAGGAGGCCTTCCAATACGCCACGAAGTTGGCTAATGATAAAGGTCATCTTCTAGTCCACGCCATAAACGAGCCGCTGCTGTACGAGGGTGTTGGGACGATGCACCTCGAGGTCTTTGAGGCGCTTCCAAGCATTGATATCGAAATCCATCCCATAGGAGGCGGCTCGGGCGCGGCAACCGCCTGTATAGTCTATAAGAGGCTCAAGCCGTCGGTTTCAGTTGTAGGAGTCCAGGCGGAGGGGGCGCAAGCCTTCTACCAGTCCTGGAAGACGGGGAGGCTGGTCTCGACGGGCGGCGTGAAGACCAAGGCCGAGGGGCTCGCTGCCTCCATGGCGTACGAGCTACCACTCAGCATCATGAGGGGGAAATTAGACGATCTGATCCTTGTGAGCGATGATGACATGGCTCGCGCCATACAGGCCCTTCTCTTCACCAGTGGGCAGGTCGCCGAGCACGCCGGGGCCGCCGCCACAGCCGCAGCCTTCAAGATACGAGACAGGCTAAAGGGTAAGAAGGTCGTCCTTCCCATTACTGGAAGGAATATCCAGCCAGAGCTGTTGGTTGAGATAATCAAGAGTGGGTTCGTTTAAAAAACTAAATCCTCCCATCCCTTCATACTATTTGGCTACTCTTGCTCAGGGAACGTGAAGATCTCAATCACGTAATTGTCTGGGTCGCAATACGAGGCCGAATAGTATCCTGGCGAAAACTCCGGATGTTCTTCTGGCGGAAACAGCGGAGAAAATCCGCCCTTCTTCATCACCTCATCTACCGCATCTACTGATTTCTTGTCCGTAACGTAGATGGCTAGGTGTTCTGAGACCACCATCTCCTCGCCGGTGGGTGGCTCCCTTTTTACCCGGGGGGGTTTCAGAAACTGCGATCCAAATCTGGAACTCTTTATTCCCCCACCCTATGGTCTCCTTTGACTCATACACACGCCTTAAACCAAGAGCTTCCGCCAATACCTCGTAGAAACTTCTTGCATTCTTGACACTGGAAACCTCGATCCCGACATGACCCACGGATGCCTGTATCCCCTTTTTCGGTGCCACCATTTTTCCCCAACATGTGTTCTCTTCCTATTTTATTAACCACTACCGATCGCTTCTCGTCCAGAACATCTCCCTTTCTGCCGAGAAGCCGCACCTTTTACACTTCAGCATGGAGTAAGAATCGTCCACCGGGATAACATCGGTAGATTCACAATGCGGACAAATAGCTCGGGGATATTGTTGTTCCTTAGGCATAAAATCCCCATTATTACTTTGCCTTTTTGGACTAATAACCTTTTCAAAAATACACTGCGATCCTATGGCGTGACCAACCTTTCAAGATATTATGATCGATCTCTGCCATTATCTCACGGAATCACTCGACTGCCTCATTATTGATTTAATTTGCGTTGTAGATATGCAGATGCCAGAGCACGTTGCCGGTCAACCTCTATCTTGTGGAACTCGATTGCCCTTCTTTCCTCATGATTTGGAAGCCTAACAGTGCAGTAGGATAAAACCGTAAAGCCATGCGGCAAAGTCTTCAGATCCTCCCCCAAAGCACTGGGCGCGGCTGCTTTTTTGTGACCCGTCCACCCCAATCGAGGTCTCCATCCGAATTTGTGACTCATTTTAACCACCTTTTACATATCCAAACATCTGTTTTAATAGTAAAACAAAGGATTCTTATAAAGCTTACGTTTTAATGGGAAAATGCTTTTATACTGACTTAAGCTATATCTTTGTTAGGTAAGGCAGAATGAAACCGTTAAAGACGATAAAGGATCCAGAAGCCTTTCAACTGTTGGCCGACGAGACGCGAAGAAAGATAGTCTTTCTGCTCCGTGTCAAGGAGATGACCGTTAGTCAAATTGCGGCTGAGCTAAACGTCACGCCACAAGCGGTCTACCACCACATAAAGAAGCTCTTGAAGGCAGACATGGTGGAGGTGACCAGGGAGGAGCGCGTCGACCACCTCATCGAGAGTTACTACAGGACGACCGCAGAGACCTTCAACTGCAGCGTTGGAAAGACGTCGCATGGTGCGAAGGCTATCAAGGAACAGATACCTATCGCTCTTAAGGCTTTGAAGACCCTAGGTTTCAAGGTTGAATATGACGACAAGGCGATCTCACAACTGGTGGACATCCAGATTGGGCTCGAAGAATGTTGCAAGTCCGGTGATTTTGAGGATAAGATCTCGGAATTGGACGATGTGGACTTCCTCACAAAACAGATGGTCTTAGAGTACGCTGAAATTCTATCAATGTGCGATAAGGACTTCGCCAAACAACAGGAGCTGAAGAAACGATTCAGGGAACTGCTCTGCTCCCTTGTTAAGGAATGACCCGTTGCCACCAATTAGGGTACCCTGATTCCAGGTGTCATTATTTTAATTTCCCCTTCCGAAAGGACTTGCTAAAATAGCGCCCACGTGAATTCCCATTACATTTTAGGGAAGAACCAGTTCCGCCGATGCTGAGCTCTCGAACCCATCCTGATCGATCCCAAGAGCTCTTATGCTGTAATTTCCCGGCGGAAGCGTATATGTAAGCACCTGACCCCAGCTTGCGCCGAGGGAAACGCTCGTATCAAAGGTGTTAAGCAGTGTGGAATTGAGGCTAGCGCCGGTCACGGAAACCGCTACGTGTATGGATTTACTGAAGTCCATCCAAGATCGTCCCGAGGGCGGGTTCTGATAATCTTGGAAGTAGTACGAGACAAAATCTACATGGATGTTGGCGTGGAGGTTGCTGTGCAGAATGGTATAGTCCCTGTGCCCGCTGACGAGCACGTATACAGTATACAGACCGGTGGTCGGGTCCTTTCTCGGCTCTCCCTGAATGGGCGGTGGCGCACCTCTCTCCGATTGTAACAGCCCGAATCCCAAGAGTGCCAGAATTAGCAGAATGAGTACTATCCCGCCGATAATTACCTGTCCACGCGTAACCTTGGAGGAGCTGGTTGCCATCACGCTAAAAGTCCTAAGGCCACTATTTAGCTTTATTATCCACCCCTCGCCATGCGTCAAACCCGAGAATTGAAGGCTTTACTGCCGGCTCAACGATCTACCTTGTCGTTCCGATCCACCGTTGACAAAAAGGCACAACAGACCCGGATCCTCAAAAGCCGAAATTTACAATGAAATCGAGATACGGGTTAGGCATCTTATAGTAGCTGGTAAAGAACCTCCTTGCCGAGTAAAATAGCGATACCTCAAGAGCCGTAAGGTTATTGCAGAGCCTGCAGTCCTTCGCCATCCTTGCAAAATTCTCGAATGCCCCAGAATTGAGGATCTTGCCTAGGCTCTGCTTACGGAGGTCCCCTAGGACCGATCTGTTTCTCCTGCACCAGAAGGGCGTGACCTTGCCGTCCTCAGTCACTTTGACAAAGAAATTAGGCTGGACGCACGGATATCTCTTGCCGTTTATTCGGGACTCGATAAAATGCCTCGAGTTGAGGATCTGATGCCCCGTCTTCTTGTACTCTAGAACCTTTGAGAACAGATCTCCGCTCTCTTCAGGGGATAGCACGTATTCGTCGTTGAACCCCGGGAATACCTCAGCATCATCGAAGGTCAACGCCACTCCCAGATTTCGTGCCAGACTCGCCATACCGCCCACGCAGTCCTTGTTTAGCTTGTTTAGTACGCAGTTGATGGCAATCCTGCCGCCGGCGTCCCTCAGTTTTACTATCCCGGTCGTTGCCCTCTCGAAGGTTCCCTCCAACCCCCTCATTTGGTCGTGGCGTCTGGTATGGTGATCCAACGAGACCCAGGTAAGGTCTGCTACATCTGCAAGCTCGTCTGCCTTCTGCGGCAGATAGAATCCGTTCGTGGTGACGCAGGTGTAGAGCCCTATTTCACGCGCATGCCCAAGTATCTCCACTATGTCCGGTCTCAGGAGAGGCTCTCCGCCCCACGCAACATAGGCAACGAAGTTCATCTCCCTCGCCTCGTCAAGCATCCTGAAGATCTCCTGAGTGGTCATCTCTCTGCCCTCCTTCTGCCCCCTCCAAATATCGCATATCTTGCACCTGCAGTTGCAAGCCGCCGTGACCATATGCGTTAAAATTACTGGCTTACGGGTTCTGAAACGCGAAACAAGGTACCGGTTCATGTAACTTAACTCTTTGAGCATCAGATTTCCCCGCAAGACCCCATAACTATGGAACCCTGACTTATTATCTCTAGCGCACGTTTCTTATCTCGAACGAAAACAAAATATTGTAAACGCAGATCATATAGCCTACTGTCAATGCATATTTGAGAGATAGTGATCTCGAACGTCACGGTGAAAACCATGAAAATGAAACTCTTCGCCCACAAGGGCTGTGCAAAATGCAGGAGCGTAAAGCAACTTCTGCAGAGCATCCTGCCTGAGCTCGGCCTGCAGTACAAAACAGCGATCGCAGAGCTTGACATAGGCAACTCTGACGTTCTGGCTGATCTGATGATGCTCAACACCGAATGTGTCCCCACCCTGAGTATTGGGGACGGGGTGCTGACCGGCGAACAGACAATGGATGAGGCTGTGCTACGAGACTTCCTAAAGGCTCATATAAAGAAACTCACTGGATGAGTATGACTCGTTACCTCCATCAGGTCAAAAAAGGTTAATTTAATATTCCACCATTTTAGAATACTCTGATGATGGGCCGGTCGTCTAGTTTGGTTAGGATACTGCCCTGACACGGCAGTGGTCACCGGTTCGAGTCCGGTCCGGCCCACCACCTAAAAATGAATCTAAGGAGCGGGAACGTCTCTACTCGGATGAACCGTGGCATTATCAAAGGGGAGTTTATGAGCGACCAACTCGGCCTTCTCAGAGAGTTCGTGGAGCCATGGTACCAATCCCTAGCCCGACCGAGGGAGTCCCAGGAAGAGGTTGTACGCAAATTAGCCCTATCCTATGCAAAGACCGAGTACGGCAAGAAATACAACGCAGAGAAGGTGGAGGGCATCAGAGGTTTCCAGGTCTCATTCCCCATCGTTAAGTACCAGGATCTCCGGCCTTACATAAATGAGGTCATGGGCGGAAAGTACTCTGCGATTCTGGCGGAGCCCGTGGTGAGATGGGTCATGACACGGGGGACGACCGGCATCTCGAAGCTCATACCCGCCACCAAGACCCATCTCTCGCAGATCCTCTCCGTGGGGGCCCGCGGAATCATCAACTTCGCACTGAGAAAGAATCCCGATGTGTTGCATGGTGAGGTTCTCAACCTGAACTTCCCGTCCGAAGTGGGCGTAACAAATACCCAGAATTGTGCCATGCCTTACGGATACAGCTCGGGCACATATGCCAAATTCAATCCTGAACTTGGTCCTGCAAGGCTCTTCCCGAGGCAAGAGGAGATCGACTCGTTGGGCGGTGGCGTGACAAACAGGGACTGGGAACGCCGTTTCGAGCTGGTCTACCAAAGGGCGAAGGAACGTGAGATAGGGAGTCTGATGGGCGTCGCTCCGGTGATAACCGCCTTCGCTAGGTACATGAAGAGGGGGCACAACGTTCTCCCTAAAGATCTCTGGAGACTTAGGGCCCTCTTCTGCACAAGCGTCGCCAAGATCCAGACAAACTATGCCCCATACCTCAGACGCCTCTACGGCGAAGCCCCCGTCGTTGAGCTTTACACCGCCACCGAGGGCGTCTTCGCCCAGCAGCTCGACGATCGTCCCTACGTCTGCCCCAACTACGACGTCTACCTCTTCGAGGTTGCTACGGGGGGCGGCGTAAAGATGCTCCACGAGCTGAGGGAGGGCGAGTGGGGCAGACTGATAATCTCCTCAGTCCTCTTTCCGAGGTACGATATCGGGGATCTGGTCGAGGCTATGGGGAAGGGCTACTTCCGGATATTCGGCAGGGCAAAGAGGCTAACCGTTATTGAACACGTCCTTTTCAACGTCTTCACTGGGAGGATCTTTAGGGTCTTGGGGTCCTCTTCATCCCAAAGATCGCCATGACTATCACCAGTATCCCGAGCAGGATCAGTATGTAATACCAGCGTATTGTTGTCCCGTAGACGAATGCCAAACCTATGATCAATAATATGGCCCCTCCTATGAAGAGGCCGGAGAACTCATACGTGCTCCCCCTCATCGCGACGCGAAGCACTCCCTGGATAATCAGAAGTGCGCCAATACCGGCTAGGAAGTAGGCCCACCAGTTGGTCCAACTCACTGTACCGCTTTGGGCCAGCCAGAAGGTGATGCCGAGCCATACGAGAACACCGCCGCCGAAGATGGCGCCCACCATGTCCCCACCCCTTCCCTTCTCGCCCTTCTCGTGCTTCTCGCCCTTCTCCTCCTTCTCAGCCCTCTCTCCAAAGCACTCCCCTCGGGGCGGAGGTGGTGGCGGACGGGCCGCCTCTGCCACCGCTTTGCCGCATTTGGGACAGTACGTTGATCCCTCGGGTAGTGGAGCTCCACAATATTTGCAGAATTTCTGTTCAGACATTGTGACCCACCAGTTATTGTAACCCCTTATGTTTTCAATTTTGAATGTTGCAATCTATTATAACTAACGCAAAAAAGTGAAACTGAACGCGCGTGTCATAGACTTAGGTATTTGTAAGCCTCGTCCCCGCCCTCAAAGGCATATTTTACCTCGCCAAACTCCGCCGCGAGCTTCTTTACATCCTCCCTAATGTTGGAGGGCGCCTCCCTATCGATCACTACCCTCTTTATGAACTCCGCTATCTTGGTCATCTCGTCCTCATTCATGCCGAGCCTCGTGATCTCCTGCGTGCCCAACCTCACCCCCGAGCACTCCTCCTCGGTCTTGTCGGTTGGTAGGGGCGTCTTTGTGGTTATTATGTTGGCGTCCTCAAGCCTCTTGGCGCTAGCATCGCCGTTATTGTTTGGCGCCCTGAATATGACCTCGTGCGACCGCGTGAACCCCATCTTGGATCCGAGAACATCCAGCCCCATGCTGTAAAGATACTCCGCCAGCCTCTGCGCGTTCTTCACTATCTGGGCCGCGTACTCCTGACCGAAGGCAAGGAACTCTGCTAGGGCGACCGCGAGGCCCGCAACGCGGTGGATGTGGTGGTTATTCACGAGTTGCCATGCGGCATTGTCTATAGCCTTTGCGTACCTGCCTTTGCACAGTATTATCCCGCCTTGGGGTCCGAAGAACGTCTTATGGGTGCTACCTGTAATCACGTCGGCCCCTTCCTTCAGCGGATCCTGGAATGTCCCTCCTGCTATCAGCCCGAGCACGTGGGCGGCGTCGTATGCCACCGCCGCTCCCATCTCGTCGGCGATCCTCCTGATCTCCCTCACCGGATGGGGGAACAGGATCTCACTGGCACCGAGGAGCACCAACTTCGGCTTCACCCTCGCTATGAGCCTCTCGGCTTCTCCAATGTCAACGTTCATAGTCTCCATCGAGAAGGGAAGCGGCACAAGGCTCACCCCGTGTATCTTGGAGCACTCCCTGAAGCTGGCGTGGCCACCGTCTATGACGCTGAGCGCCGTGACCACATCCCCGGGGTCTGTCAGCGCGTTGAACAAGACCAGATTTGCCATTGTCCCTGAGATCGGGACGTAATTGACGTGCTCTGCCCTGAACACCCGCCTCGCCAGATCTGTGGTGTACCCCTCCAACTCGTCCACGTACTTGGTTCCGGAGTAGAACCTGTTGTGGAGGAAGCCTATGGCGTAGCGGTTGCCAAGATCAGAGATCAGCATCTCCCTAACGGCCCTACTCGCAACATTCTCGCTCGCTATCAGATTTATGCAGGAGCCTCTCCATTCGGTGTGCTCCTTGACTATATTCTTGATGGCTTTGACGTCCCTCATGCTCAACGTTATCCACCTTGGACTTTGGATTAAGAATGGCTTATTATTTAACTTAACTCTGCAAGGTTCCTTTCTTCAGAGGAGAGATGAAATGTGGTCTATGAATTGTGGTCATGGATAATATGGTCAAATGAATTCATCGAAGTTACCATTTCAGGTTATAGCCAAATAGGGAAGCGGAGAGAAGGCTGGAGGAAGCCCTATCTTGGGAAGGGGTAGTCCACAAAACCCTTTGATCCCTCCGTCATTTATGCAAAAAACGATTGAAACTTGGATCATAGGGTGAAGGAGTTCCCTATGGCCGGGGCGTACGCGTCGTGTCCTGTCTCCTCTTTTATCCTTTCGGCAAATTCCATACAGGACGCCGCCTCGCCGTGAACGCAGAGTATCTTCGGATTGCCCTTGAAGGACCTCACTATCTCCATCAAGTTGCTCCTACCGCAGTGCGATGAGAAGTTGATCCACTCGGTTCTGCACTTGACCTTCCTCAGCTCCCCTGGCGGGCCGTATAGCCCTTCGTCCAGCAGGGTTCTTCCAGGAGTACCCGGGACCTGGAATGACACCAGGATCACGCAGTCCCTCGACCTGTTCTTAGCCTTCTCCATGTAGTAGATTGAGGCGCCGCCACTGAGCATGCCCGAAGAGGCTATCACCACGCCGGGCTTGTTCACGATCTTCTTCCTGTCCTTGTCCCCTGCCACCCACTTGATCCTGGACATTGCCTTCTTCAGTAAGGCGGGGTCGCGCAGCTCCTCGGGCCTGCTGGCTACCATCCTGGTAGCCGTCCTGCTCATTCCGTCTATGGCTATGTCGTACTTGAATCCGTGCCTCTGAAGCACGCAGAGTAACTCCTGCGACCTCCCCACCGAGAACGCAGGAATAAGAGCCAAGCCCCCGCCCTCAACGACGTCATTGACCACCTCAATCAGTCTCTTTTCGTTCTCGTCCCTTGGGGCATGCTCAACCGTGGCGTAGGTGCTCTCTATGATCGCCATATCGAGCTCCGGCAGGTCGATCCTAGCCCTGTTCAGAAGGGCGGTATCGATCGTATTTATGTCGCCGGAGTACCAGATCCCTTTCCCCTCAAGGTTGACCAGTACGTTGACGCTGCCCGGGATGTGCCCCGAGTTGTGAAACTCCACCTCCGCCCTCCCGATCCTTGCGCCGTTCTCCCTTATCTCCGTGCATTTGTCTATCATCGTCTTCAGCTCTAATGCCTCGAAGGGTATGTAATACGCCGAGAGATGAAGCAGGTCGCGGATCAGGATGTCCGTCAGCTGCCTCGTCATGTTGGTCATGTAGACCGGGGGCGTCCCGGAGACGTACAACATCGGTGCCGAACCAGAGTGATCGAGGTGCGCATGAGTTATTATTATGCCATTTAGATCCTTTGGTGAGGTCGAGAGGGGCAGTACCGGTCTGTCCTCCTTTATCAGCACTCCGTAGTCTAGGAGCAGCTTGGTATCCTCTCCCTTTACCTCAAAGCCGGACCTTCCGACCTCTCTGCCTGCGCCAAATACCGTAACATTAACCACTTTAAACTAAACCTCCGTAATGAACTTTAAAAACAAAGTTTGTTTCCTGCTTAAAAACTCTTCCGCAACAGGGTTAGTCAATATATTCGGATCAATCCTACACTTTATTAGGCAGAGTCTGATAGCAAATCTGGAGTCGGTGAAGATGACGATAAATTTTCACGTCAAGAAGGTGCCCCTTAAGGGCTCGATATTGATCACTGGTTTTCACGGTCTGGGTGCCACAGGCTACATCTCGGTCAAGCATGCCGTCACCTCGCTCAACGCCGGACTCATAGGCTATATCGATACCGAGAGGATTCCCCCCTTCGTCTCCATGGATGACGGGCGCCTCTCGCTGCCCTTCGAGATATACAAACGGGACAAGTTCGTATTTGTACTCACGAACGTTCCGCCTCACCCGAGGGAGAGGCAGGAGTTCTCAAGGGCGCTGGCGGATTGGGCTGTGCAGGAGGGCTTCAGCGGATCGTACCTTGTTGGTGGTCTGGACAACAGGCTCAGGCAGTCCGAGAATGACAAGATCAGGTGCGCGGTGACAAAGACCTTCAAGGGTCAATCCGAGCTCGGGGTACCACTCCTCGAGAAGGGGCTCTTCGTGGTCGGTCCGCTTGCTGTAATGCTCGCCGGCTTCGAGATCGATGAATTTCCTGCCATAGCTCTGCTCCCGTATGCAAACCCGACACGCCCAGATCCCATGGCTGCCGCGGTGGCCGTGGACTTCCTGAACAAGCTCACCAAACTGTCCATGGGCGTCTCCCAACTGGTGAGCGACGCTCACAGGATAGAGTCCGAGATACAGGAACTCATGAAACAGAGGCAGGACAGGGTCAAGACGGATCATCGTACCCTCTACATCTGATCACCGGCGCAGAGTGGCTCAACAACGGCCGGTCCTCTGCCTCACAATTATCTTTGCTCCCTTTCTCAACCCTTCGAGAACTGACTCGAGGTTCTTCTCGCACTCGAGGATGTCAACGACCGTCCCTATCTCATTCCTCTCGTGTGCATCGCTGCCACCTATGCCTGGCAGACCTAAGACGGTGGAGAACTCCTTGGCCTGCCTGTTCGAATCGCCTCGGCATTTTCCATTGGCAGTCTCCATAAGATCCACCTTTAGGGTGCCACATCTCTCGCCCAGGGAGACCCTCGAACCATCAAACGGGTGGGGGGCCACGACCAGTCCGCCAGCCTCATGCGCCAGCTCGATCAGCAACTCGGCATCCTTCGTGATGGACGGGTCTTCGAGCCCCAACACAATTATGTCGCCCAGGTCTGTCGTCACCTCTATGCCTGGGATCATCAGGAACTCTCTGAAGGCATAGCTGTGCTTGAGCCTCCTATACCCCTCCATCGTGTCGTGATCGGTCACGGCTATGGCATTAATCCCTGAGGCCAGCATCCCGTCCAGAACCTGATTGGATGTTATCGAGCTGTCGGGGGAGCTGTTGGTATGGATGTGTGGGTCAATGACTATCCTCATCTCATCCCACCTCTGCCAAGATCTCGTCAAGCGACCTCACGGCCTTTGCCCCTCTTATCTTTACTGCGCCGTTTTGAATGAGAATCATCGCTTTTTTGTACCTGTTCTTCCTTATGAAGGAGGGCAGATCTTTCCTCCAATTCCCCCCTAAACCGTTGGAGCTCTCATATTGAGACAATGGGAAGGTCTCAGCCAATTCGGAAGGGATGATGCCGAAGGGCCCGCCGTAGAAGCAGACGTGTATATCCTCCCTCCCTCCCAGGCGCTCCCTCACCTCCCTAAAGACCCTCGACCTATTGAACGGCTTTTCATCAGGGGTGGGCAGGAGCACCAGAACATTCCTCCCTCTCGGCCTTCTGTACCTCTCCGAGATCCTCCGCCTGTGCCGAATGACCTCAGGTCTAAAGGTCGATACGTTGTCGTAGAAAAAGAGCCCTCTGACCCTCTTCCCCAAAACAGGATCATTGGTCTCAAGGTAATCCGAGTAAAACGATAGCCTCTTGAAGCCCTCGTATAGCTTTGGATGTGATCTGCATCTTGTCTCGAGCAATTCCCAGAGCGATCCCTCCCCTATCGCCTGCTTTATCACCCTAACCTCCTCCACCGTAACATAGAGGTTGTGCCTCGCCAGTAGCCCCTCCCGTTCCATCTTAGGGAGTTCCAGGAGACCATCCAAGCCGTGTCCAGCACACACCGGGCAGCTGCATGGGAGTTCCGTCAGATCCTCGAAACGTATGGTCCTCGTCGCCGTCATATATCTTCCATCCTTGGCAAAGAGGGCGTACGCTGCCGAGTCGAAGAGGTCGCAGCCCAGAGCCACAGCCAGCGCCAGCATCATTGGGTGCCCTGCGCCGAATAGGTGAAGTGGCCTCTCAGGTGGCAGGTTCCTCTTTGCGGTCACTATCATGTCCACGAGCGCCGGGTAATCGTACTCCTCCATTATCTGCGTCGGGCTACCGAGGGGATGTATTTGAAAGTCAATCCTCCCCATCCTCCTCGCGCTCCTCTCCACCAGGTCCAGGTGCCTTCCGCCCTGTATGGGTCCGGCCCAGAGCATTGTCGGGTCGCTCCTGTACTTTATGCTCTGTTCAGCCCTCTTGATCGTCTCCTCGACCGTGAATTCCGCCTCCTCCCGAGCAGCATACCCCCCTGTGGGAACATCCAGTATAACCCCGACGTCGCTTCTTATGCCCTCCTGAAACTTTACTATCTCCTCCGGGTTCGTATCCACACCCCCATAGATGAGGAGCTGGTATGCGCCAGAGTCGGTCATTATCGGTCCATCAAAACCGGTGAGCTCGTGCACGTCCGGTCTCTCCTTACCGTAGTGTTTGAGGATGAGGTATGAGTTCGTAATAATCATGTTAAAGCCAAATCTTTCCTTGAGTTCTATCGGGGGGATGGTGTTCTTGACGGGGTTTACAACCGGCATGAGGTGTGGGGTCTCAACCTCTCCCCTTCTTGTGTGTAAAGTTCCAATTCTACCGGCTAGGTCTCCTTCTCTTACCTCAAAACTCATCCGTCTTCATCCCGAAAAGAAAAAATATAGGTGGTTCATGGACCTCTCTGCTCTATAACGTACTGATCGTAGACCTTCTTTACCCTATCAACCATCGGTCCTGTGCCCTCTACTCCCTCAACGGTTACCCTTATCCTGTCCATGACTGTCACGAATCCTGCGTCCTCGTAATACTTTACCATGTTGGGGAATAACTTAGACAGCCTATCAGAGAGCCCCCTCATGTCAAAAGGCTTCTCTTTAAGTAGGATCTCCGAGAGAGCCTCCCCTCTGATTACCACCCTCGAGTACTTCTCGTTGCCAAAAGACGTATCCTCAAGGACAACACTCAGGGTAGAAGGATCAAAACCTACCAACTTACCGTCATACGCTGTGCCTCTTGTCGTCACGACCTTTACGTTCTTGTCAATGAACATGTTCAACTCGCCGATGTATCTTCGTCCACCAGTGGTAACGCTCACCTGCCTCACCTACCACTCATTAATACGAAGGATTTATTTTATCTTTTGTTTAAAGCGTCCCTGCGACCTGCTCTTGCCAGATACTGCCAGCAATATTACTTTCATCACGCACACTCTAACTGCTACTCCTATACCTACTAAATGGAAGGTATCTAACTCCTACTGGAAGGTAGTTCCCCTCAAACTGACTTGTCTTTCCGAAAAGAATTTTATTCCTCCTCCCTGTGCTACCGAGCGAGCCGCATTAAAAAGATTCAGTTTTGGTGGTATGGATGAGCGCAGTCTGTGATGAGTGTAAGGGCGCGCTGATAACCGACAATCACGGTGAACTGGTTTGTACTGGTTGTGGGCTAGTCCACGAACTTCCGCCGCCGGTTTCCTTCAGAACGCCCGGCTTAAGTAAACAGAGGTTGGGAAGCATAATGTCCAGAAGGTCCTCGGCGTTCACCGACCACGGTAAAAGAAGCCTCTCAGCATCGAACCAGCTGAAATTTAAAAGGCTCAAGGAGCTGCAAGACTCTATATATCGTGGCTCATGTCTGGATCTATTCCGCCTCAACACGGATCTGCAGTTCGTCGTCGACTACTTGCTATTGCCCGAAGAAGTAATCAACAAGACCATGAAGCTCTTTCAGGACGTAGTCTCGAAGGTCCGGAACCCCTACAACAACTACGTACTGCTAATGGCGATCTGCCTGATGGTAGTCTCTAGGGAGCTTGGAGAGAGGGCACCCGTGAAGCTCTCGGAGGTGGTGGAGGCATTCGGTCTTAGAGGCCATCAACTCTCAACAAGGGTGCTCGCAAAGACCCTCTCCTACGCATCAAATATCATATCGTTCAATAAGAAGTTCCGGTCAAGCGAAGAGTTTGTAAGCAAGGTTGTCTGCAAATTGAAGGAATCCCCCTACATAGTGGTGAGAATTCGTGCGGCCAAGATGGATCCAGATGAATACTTCGCGGAATTGGGGTTCTACTCGAAAGACTTATTGTCCAACATCCCCCCTCCAAGAAGGTCGGGGAAGAATCCCTTCCTGCTGGCGGCATCTGCCGTCTTTGCATCGGGCACAATAATTGCAAAACGTCATGACATTCCCAACATATTCACGAAGACGCAGTTTTCAAAAGATGTGGGTATAGCCGAGTATACCCTCCGAAGCCACCTCGCCTCGGTATTCGGAGAACAAAAAGAGGTCGGTGCACTCTTGATACAAGCACCGCTATAAGAGGACAACTTGCCAAGTCGACAAGCGCTACACCGCGATGCTTATTCTATAGATAGCGCTCCGGGTGATCCATGACTCTGTCGTCTTTACGTACAAAACGCCCGATATGTGCCACCTTGCGCTCCCTGAAGTGCCGATGTAGCCCATCTGAAATCCATCCACCTCTTGTCCGTAGTAGCCATCTATCCTTGGTCCGTCAAAGGAGATCTCCAAGGATATGGTCCCTCCCCCCTCCACGTAATTCCTGATGGAGTCCTCCCAGGCCATCAGCTTTGGAATAAACTGCTGACCGTCTCCTGAATCTGTAAGGTTTACTGCCCAGTTCTTGAGATTCAGACAGAGGTCGAGCAGAATGTTATACGAGAGGAGTTCAAGGTTCTTTACCTCGCCCGCCCCCTCGACCTCTGCGGTCATGGAAATTCCCCTCGATTGCAACATAAGTGCGCCTTGAAGGAGCAACACGAATATCACGATCTCACTCAGCAGTAGAACTACTCCCTTTTGCAGATGTAGAATACTCTCACTCCTCCATCACAAGTCGCAAAAAAATTCACAAAAGGTCTATCGGTCGGCATGGAAGTACCGATCTGCAGTCCCCCAATTTGTAACGGTGCACCTAGTCCGCCCTCTTTGGCTAATCCCTGCAGCCCTCCTGAGAACAAGACTCCATAGAACTCTGACCTGACCTCCTCCCTCTCTATCCCCTTCTTTAGGATGGCGTTGCCATCACCCGCAATGAAACTGCCCACTATCGAATAAAGTATGAGCACTATGACCAGTGCCCCTATGGCGTCTATCAACGCAAAGTTGCCCCTTCCCATTCACGTGATCCTCCCTATCGGGTAGACGTTGCCGGTGGCAGGGTCTGTGGCGTAGGTGTAGCCGAGGATTATGCCCTCATAGATGTCCCTTAGCCTCTCGGTCTCATTGTGCTTGTCCTCAAGGTACCGCATTACCGTCAGGTTGAGGAGCAGTATTGCCAACAGTAATGGCACCAATAGGATTAGCTCAGTCTGCCCTCCCACATCTTTGCTGCCCACCTGTTAAATTCCCCCCAGTTTAATGATGCCCAACTGTTGTCTGCCATCCCCCCTCCCATGACCGCAATCTTTTCCATCGACCCCTCCAGCTCCCACGTCGTACTGAGCTTATTTAGAAGTTCCCTCGCCTTTGAGATACTCGCATATCCGACCGGAGCCGCCACTAAAAACCAGAGGATCAGTATCGTCTTGTACACTACAACTCTTGAAGGCACAGCGCCCCGAAGATCTGCTGGGTTTTTAAACCCCTTGACATTTAAGCCTTTTTCTTCTTTTGGTGCAAGAGGTTGCTGTCACGTGGAATGGAACGGCGAGTAGAGTTTGCATTATACAGCCTGAGCCACATCCAGGAGCGGCTCGAAACGCTCGAAGATCAGATCTCTATACTGGAGTATGCCGTATCTGTCATATCAAAGAGGGTAGACGACCTTGAACATCCGCCCCGTTAAGTTCTACAGCACCCATCTTCCGCTTCTGTCCCTTGATACCCTAGGAATGATGCTCTCTGATCCGCCTCCGGTAGGAAGTTCGGTAATTTTCACCGGAAAGATGACTTATCTCTTTCAGTACGATCAGGCTGATGCGTTAGCGAACATTGTCAATAGGGTGATGGCACTCTGCGGGTCTGTCTCAGAGAGTTCTCTAAGATGTAAGTACGCCTCCAAGATTCTCGTGTCTCTCAACATGACATTGCCGTCCATCCTGAGCTGCGTTGCCAAAAAAGATGTGGATGTCCAGAGGATCCGGTGCATCTCGTGCGATCTCTGTAAAAGGATCTCATCCTTCAGGAGGTCGCTGAAACTGGATGGGGAAGGGGACATTAGCAGGCTGATGAATGCCATGCGCCCGCAGATCCTGCCCAAGAAATTCTCAGATTTGGGTCCAGTTTCGTATTATATCGAACCCTTCTCCATTCATCTCCTTCACGATCACGACTCTACAATGTACGTTCCTGTGCTGGATCGTCTGAGTCTGGATGAAAGGATTATGATCTATGACCTCATAAGGAAGATAAGATCTTACGAATGGCAGAACCTGCAGAAGCCGATCTCGATAGACCTCCCTGACATTATGGAAGAGAGAAAGGCTTTGGCAAGACGCCTCGGCGGAATCGAAGACCGTCTCCTGCCATTCATCGCCTACTCCTCAGTTGGTCTCTCAGATCTCTATCCCCTCTTGGTCGATGACGACATAAGCGAGTTCTTTGTGGATAGGGAGTCCTCCTTTGCCTATCTAGATCACAGGAACTACGGGAGATGCGACTCCTCTCTCTTAGTTAGCAAGAGGGCAATGCACCATCTGCTCACCTTTGCAAGGACGGTGTCTGGCAAGTTCATGGATTACTTCACACCCTCGTTGAGGGCCTCGCTCAAGACAAAGGAATTCTACGTCCGGATCTCCGCAGACATGCCCCCAATCTCCATGGAGGGAACGTCAATGGCGGTAAGGAAGTTCTTCGCTAAGCCGATGGATCTGAAGATGTTGATCTCTAATGAAACAATGAGTGCGGACGCCGCCACCTACTGTATGGCTCAGATCGAGAAAAGGAAGAACTTCACCATCTACGGGGAGAGCGGTTCTGGGAAGACCACGCTGGCGGTGGCGTTGGATCTGCTAACACCGAGGATCTGGCGCAAGATATCGGTGGAGTCTGATGTGGCTGAGAACGTCTCCCAGCACTCCTATGGTAAGCATCAGATCCGCCTCTTGGCAAGCAGCGCCTCTAAGGCAGATCAAGAGAAGAGGGTCTCTGTTCTCAACAGCCTGCTCCACAAGTCTCCAGATTATGTGTTCTTTGGTGAGGTTCTCTCTAGAGAAGACAGCGAGTCCCTCTTTCAGATTCTAGCGGCCGGACTAAAATGCATCCACACGATCCATGCCGACTCCGGAGAGTCGCTGTTGAGGAGGTGGACGTATCAGCACAAAATACCCGTCCAATCCTTGAACGACCTGGACGTACTCTTGCAGATGCGCAAGTTCTCCTACGAAGGTCGCATCTTCAGGCGAGTCTATAGAATATCTGAGGCTGTAAAGGATCAGGAACGGTCTGAAATGCCCCGAATCCTCGATGTGTTTCTATGGGACGAGAGTAAAAAAGCCCTTAGGCCTGTTGGTGGTGCAACGGTCTCTCTCTTACATGATGGGCAATTTGAGAATTGTGCTGAGGTGATGAAATCTGAAAACAACTTGTCCTCCAAATACGGACAGATCTGAATGTCTCATTTTGGTGATAAAACATGGATCTCTATAGGGTGCTATCCCGTTTACACCTCGTCCCCGAACGCATAGTCGTCGCCTTAGCAACCTCTCTCGGCTATGGCGGTATAAGAGGGAGGGGCGCCAAAGGCCCTGAGATCATTAGGGGGGCGTTAAACCTTGCGGTGCTGTCGTCAGTCTTTGCGTTCGTGTCGTCCACGTTCTTCACCATGCCTCCGCAGGTTTCCCTTACCATCTTCCTCTTCCCACCCTTTATCATAGTAACTCTTTTATTGTACCCAAAGATGACGAAGAGGAGATCCGCAATAATTGAATTAAGAGATGTCCTCTACTCTCTCGACATCTTTGCAACCGTGTGCTGCCTTACCGGCTCCATTAAAATGGCTGCCTCATACGTTGCTAGTGATGGCAAGTTTAAGGTCTCTGATCGGTTCAGGAAGACGCTGTTTTTGATGAGAAACGGTATCGAGCCGAAGAAGGCCCTCCTTGCAGCCTTCTGTGAGAGCGAGCAATACTACGAGTGGGTGAGGTCCGTGGCACACGGATCCATCTCCGACACCGCCCTGCTACTCTCCTGCTGGAAGTCCGAAGCCGCAAAGAGCCTATCCAAGGTTGAAGATACGATGGCATTTATCATCGTCTTCTCCACCCTACTTCCCGTTGTAGCTGCCATAATGGGTCTGATATTGGGACTGGGCGCCTCTCCACTGGTCTTCCTTTTAGTAATTCTGCAGGTCCTCGAATTTTTGGTTGTGTATGTATGGTTCAAAGATCTGGTCGCGCCAATCATCTAGCGATCCCGCCGCATCCCTTGGCCCTGCTACTATCGGTAGCCTTGGCGTTTTCGCTACAGCAGTTCTACAGCTACGTCTTCGTCGTCTCAGTCTCAGTTCCGTACCTTCTCCTGCTAAATTTTGCATTGAATGTCGGGAAGGTCAGCCTATCGGAGCCTCAAGAGGTTCCGGACTCGTTCCTTCTGATGTTTGCAAAGAACCTGAAAGTCCTCTCTCCCGAAGAGGCCTTCTTGAAGACCTACGAGGCGACCCAGTCAAAGATCCCAGCCCTATTGTGGGTGGTGAACAGGATCAGAGACGGATGCCCCCTGACCCAAGCGCTACGAACAGCGAGGATGCCATCCGAAAGCGACGCCCTCCTATTTCGGGCGGTGTCCGATCTTATCTCCTTCAGCGTTGAAGAGACCTCCAACAGGATGAAAAGCTACGTCGGCTATCGCCAAGAAAAGAGGCAATTGAGGACAGAGTTATCGGTTAAGATGAGCGTCCTTTCTCTAAGGTTCAAGATCCTAACGGTGATAAGCTCTGCCTCTCTGGCCGTTATCGCATTTACATCTCCTTTACTAGCCTCGCTCTCAAAAGCCGGAGGGTACGCGTTACAGGGGGGCATCTCTGACGTCCTTAGATTCGACCCAAATGTCTTCCTAGCTCTGCTCTCAACCTCGGTCTTGTCCGCTTTCCTCTTTTCAAAGATAACCCCCTCGGTTGATGGCAGAAAATTGGCGATTATCTCCTTGGTCGTATTCCTCTGCACGGATCTGCTCCTTGTCTTGGTAATTAAATGGCGAGTTTAAATATCAGACGTTGATGGGTGGGTAAAAATGAAACCAAAGAGGTCTCGCGGTTCGCCGCTAGTCGAGGAGGGTCTCTTATTGGGTCTCTCCATTGTCACACTGACCGTGGTACTATCCATCATTATTGGTCTGTTATCGGGGGTTCAGAAGACATTTGATCTCTCCATCTTCAACGGCGACACGTTCCTAAGCCAACTTCAACAGTCCATCGATAAGATACTTCAGTACTTCAGGATAGGCTGAAGATGCCAGGTCCTTGGAGGTTTTTAGATGAACTTGGCCCCCTTTCTTCTATTTGTCGTTCTACTGACCCTCTTCCTGAACGAATACGTGGAGAATAAACTAATACTGATAGCTTTTGCATGTATCCTCTTAGGCGTCCCCCTCCTGTACAAGATACTTCAAAGAGAAGGGATAATCCGTCCGAAACTTGCTGGTCTGATAAAATTCCGAGGACCCTATCCCATATATGATTTTTCTGGCAGAAAATATTCTGCTTCAGCCATAGCGTTGAGCACAACACCTGCCTCTGATGAAAGGGCCAGCCGGTTTGACAACGAATTGAACTATGAGCGGCTCTCTAGGTTCTCGGAAGCCCTTAACTCCTTTGGGGCGCATGTGGCATACATCTCGTTCTCCTGCCCGAATAGATCAATTGTAGGGGGGCCCGTCAGCAGTTCGACGAACCGCTCCTTCATAATCGTATGGGCATCAGGCAAGGACGATGAAGAGCTGCAGAAGAGCTCTGAGATGTACTCCAAACAGCTTGAGGGGATATGCAGCGTGGCGCTTCCGAACGCACAGACAAAGAGGATGAGCAAAGAGGAGATCTCCCTCCTCCTCAGCAGCCCTCTGCCCTTCGCCCTGTCCAATTTAATCCCCCTTTCTGAGAGACTAAAACCAACCCCTGCCCCTATCCTCCCGCCCCCCCCTCCGCCCACTTCACCTGACCCTTCTGCGGCGTTCGATCCGCCTGAGACCGATGCCGTGAGTGGGGACGGACCGTTCCTCGGCTGGGTCTATTCGGGCGACAAAAAGATCGCCCCTTTGGCCCTCCACCTGAGGGATCTGCAGAGGCATACCTCAATATTCGGAGCGACGGGGGGAGGCAAGTCCACCACCGCAATAACCCTCGCGCTTAGACTCTTCTCAACAGGCATATCCACTCTTATCTTGGACTGGCACGGAGAACACTCAAGAATAATAACCGAGGCCGGAGGGAAGGTCTTCTGCCCTGGCTCTACTGAGCACGGCATAACCATAAATCCGCTCTCGGGATGCTCTGGGAGGGACATCGGCTTTCAGGTCGAATTTGTAACAGACATCTTCTCGCAGATCTTCCAGTTCACCGCCCCCCAGTCTTATATGTTCAGGGAGGCAATAAAGGCCTGTTACAGATCCAAGGTGACACCGACCCTCTCAGACCTGATAAATGAACTCGGGTTGCTTCCGATAAGGTCAAGCTGGGATCATGAGACTCGGATGGCCCTCATGCGCAGGCTAAAGCTATTCACGGAGGGCACATGCGGGATGGCGGTAAATGGCACCGATTCCTTCTACAGGGAGGAGCTCTTCAGAGGACTGGTCTCCATCGACCTCGGCCACCTTAAAGACGTCAACAGCCGCTCAATATTCTCCAACCTGCTGCTCAAGGCGGTCTACGACCATGTCATCGCCAGGAAAGAACAGCCCTCTCTGAGCCACGTCCTCCTGATCGAGGAGGCGCAGAACATTCTGCCCCCGAGAAGACCCGAGATGCCTAGATCCATCGGCGAGAGGATCCTCGGCGAACTTAGGAAGTTCGGAGAAGGCGTGATCATCGTATCCCAATTCCCGTCCTCCATATCCCAGGACGTCCTCAAGAATACCTCCGTCAGGATAATCCACGCCATACGCTCAGGCGAGGATCTCAAGGTCTTGGGCGGTTCAACGTCATTGAGTGAGGAGCAGTGCAGGGCTATTACCTCCCTCTCCCTAGGAGAGGCCGTCGTGAACCTCCCCTACAAAACCTCTAACATTTTCGTAAAAGTCACGCCTGACCCGCTATTTGCTACGTCCAGATCTACCGGATCAGATCTTTTATCGTCCCTTCCCTCTCAAGCCTAGCGATCCAATTTATGCTGCCAGCAGGTAACCCGCCCTCACCGCGTATTATGCCCTCGCCCTCTTTTACCGCCCCCTCTGTGTCCAATTCGGTGGTGTCAACCTCTACAACCCTTCCCTCCCCATATGCCTCCACTGCCTTTATGAGGCAGTAGTCCAGAAGCTCCGCCTCCACGTTCTCTTTGACCTTTGCCTCCGGATACCCCCTTCCCTTCAACCGTTCTGTCAGTGATAACGGGTTGGTCCTCAGCACAATCGCGACCTTCACAAACTCTGGGGGCACCAACTCACCATAGTGCCCCTCGACAATGACCATCTCGCCACTCTCTTTCAGGATCCTTCTCAGCGCGCTTCGGACGACCCTTGGCTTTATTATATCCGTCCCTCTCTGGGGGTCCTTGCCCTCTACACCCCCCGCCTCTCTTGCGAGAAGATTGAGCTCAATCAACCTGACGCCCATCTTCTCTGCGAGCCTCTTCGCCACTGCGGTCTTCCCAACACCTGGCGTTCCTGTTATTACCACAGCATTCCTGTTTGTAATACAAAACCCCTCGTGTGTTCTTACACTTTTATTATGAAGGACGCCAGTTTAAACATTACCTGTTTCCCTCCACGAATGTGTGGAGAGGTTTAGCATCCATGATGTAGGCATGAGATTAGCTGAAAGGAGAATTGAGATAAAGAAAGAAAGGGGAAGAAGCAGGTTTACTCGAATTCGCCCGCTCCGCCTTCGCCTGGCCTCTGTGGCATCTTTGGTGCCCCAGCGGTCTTGGCGGAGGCGATGACATCGTCTATCCTGAGAATCATCGAGGCGGCTTCTGTAGCGGACTTTATGGCCTGAACCTTCACCGCTAACGGCTCGACGACCCCAGCGTTCTTCATGTTGGTAGTCTCGCCCTCCAAGACGTTCACGCCAGCCCAGATCTCTCCCTTCTCGTGAAGAGCCCTGAGTTCCACAAGGATATCTATTGGGTCAAGCCCGCCGTTCTCTGCAAGCGTCCTCGATATCGCCTCTAGGCTGTCTGCGAATGCCTCGATGGCAAGCTGTTCCCTTCCGCCCACGCTTGACGCATACCCCCTCAGATTCTTGGCTGCCTCCAGTTCTGGGGCTCCACCGCCGGCCACGATCCTTCCGTCCTCCACCACGTCGGCCACCACGCATAGTGCATCATGCAGAGTCCTCTCGGCCTCGTCGATCACCCTCATGAGTCCTCCTCTGATGAGCACGCTCACTGCCTTCGGATTCTTGCAACCCTCAACGAACATCAGCTTCTCCTCACCGTACTTCCTCTCCTCGGCGACCTTTGCTGCCCCCAAGTCCGAGGCCACCAAGTCGTCAAGGTTGGTTATGATTCTCCCACCAGTTGCCTTTGAGAGCTTCTCCATGTCCGACTTCTTGACCCGCCTGAGCGCGACTACCCCCTCCTTCGCAAGGTAGTGCTGGGCTATGTCGTCTATCCCCTTCTGGCAGAAGATGATATTTGCACCGGCCGCCTTGATCTTGTTGACCATGTCCCTCAGCAGCCTGCCCTCCTCCTCTATGAAGGCCTTCATCTGGTTCGGGTCGTTTATTCGTATCTCCGCATCAAACTCCGTCTTCTCGATCTCCAGCGCCGCATCAAGGAGGGCGATCTTTGCATTCTCGACCCTCTTGGGCATCCCTGGGTGAACGATCTCCTTGTCCACAATCACTCCGTATATGAGCGCACTGTCTGTTATACTGCCGCCCTGCTTCTTTACCACCTGTATGTAGTCTATGTCTGCGAGGTACTTGTCTCCCCTCTTCTCCGTAATCTGCCTCACTGCCTTGACCGCGATGTCGGCGAAGAAGTCCTGGACACCTACAGATGCCTTGCTGTTCATTGCCGTGAAGGCTATCTTCTGGAGGTTCTTATCATCATCAACCTTTACGGGCATGGCTATCTTGGAAAGGATATCGATGGTCTTCTCAGTCGCCTTCTTGTAACCTTGAACTATTAGGGTTGGGTGTATGTTCTTCTCGATCAGTTCCTCAGCTCGTTTCAGAAGCTCGCCCGCTAAGATGACCGCCGTTGTGGTTCCATCGCCCACCTCATCGTCCTGAGTCTTTGAGACCTCGACCATTATCTTTGCAGCCGGGTGTTGTACCTCGATCTCGCCTAGGATCGTCGCCCCGTCGTTGGTTACCGTCACGTCACCCAAAGTATCTACGAGCATCTTGTCCATGCCTTTTGGTCCTAGTGTTGTTCTCACGGCCTCCGCAACCGCTCTGGCTGCCATCATGTTTACTCTCTGAGCGTCTCTTCCTTGCGTGCGCTGAGTTCCTTCCTTTAATATCAGAACTGGAACTCCGCCAAGTTGAGCATTTGCCATAGGATTCACCACAATAAATGTCAAAAAGAAAGCCTTTACACTTCTATATATTCGTTTCTGTATGAAGGAGACGTCTAGGCAGTCGCGTAACGGTTGGGGTCCGCAGATCAGACGCCCAGCTTTGTGAGTGCAATGAGCTTCCGGCTTGCCATCTTAACGTCCTCCGCATTAACGGTCTTCCTTCCGGCGTGTTTTGCCAAGGCTATGGACTCTCTGGATATATCCAAAGCCAGCGACTCAATGACCTCTCTGAGCGCCTCCGCCCCCTCCTCACTGACCCTCTCGGCTCCTGCCTTCCTCATTATCCTATCAATTGGTGAGATGGCAATATCCGTCATAGCATCCGCCGTTGAAGAATTGTCCAAGTCAGTATAAAATCTTTACCTTGCCACGCCCTTGAAATCCTGCCCTCCCGTCAAATCAAAAGTCTTAAATTATCGTGTTTGTATCGGGTGGTTGATTGTGGTGGCCGTCTTGGGTAAAGTGCGCATCGGCAAGGTAAAGGGCATATCCGCTGAACTGGTGAGTAAGTATGGTACCGTATTCACCACCGACTTTGCTGCAAATAAGAAGCTCGTCTATCAATATTCCGATATCCGGAGTAAGCGCCTAAACAACAGGGTAGCGGGTTACATTACACGACTCCTCGTATCCCAGAAGAGGAGGGAGGAGGCATTGGCGGCCGAGGAGGCGGAGATGGCCTCGCAGGAGGTGGCTGAAAAGCCCCTTACTACTGAGGCAACAGCCACCGATGTGACCAAGGAGGCTCCTAAGGAGGAGTCCGCCCCTCAAGAAGCGCCTGAGGATGCGGCTGAAGCCGAGCCTGCCGTTGACGAGGAAACAGAATCAGAGGATGCCGGCTCAGAGGACGCTCCCAAGGAATAGTGGGCACCTCTTTCATCTTCCAGCCCCTTTTATTTCTGTGCATCTTATTTCCAATCTGGCATGGTTTCCCATCCGGGATCGATGGCCGGTTCCACGAATGAAATAATAATTTTTTATATTGCATTCATCAAAGGGAGTACTGGAATGAAGTGGTTGACCTGCACTGAGGCAACGATGAAGAACAAGCACCTCCACTGACCAAGATCTGTGAGGAACGGGTAATGCCATCATCGTCCAACCCCCCGAGGATAGAGGTTTTACCCATAGAGTTGATCCATCCTCACGAGGAGTACGATCCTCAAATCCTTCTTGGTATCACCAACTCGATACGCGTAGAGGGGGTGGTTCATGACCCGCTACTGGTGGAAACAGATAACTTCATGATACTGGACGGAACCCACAGGTACTGGGCGCTCATGCGCTTGGGATGCCCCTCCGTCCCTGTGGCGCTCTACGATTACCGGTCCGACAATGTCAAGATCGGCTGTTGGTACCGTTGCGTGGACAAGAAGCCCGACTTTGATACATCCCCCTTTATGCAGGCAAGGGTGGTGCCAAAGGAAGAAGGCTTGGCCGCGGTGGAAGCCAGGAGAGCACAGTTCTCGATCGTCTTCAGAGATCGCTCCTACGTCTTCGACTCCAAATTCAACATATTTGACGCCTATCGATTTCTCTCCTTCTTTGAGTATGGGTTGAGTGGAAGAGGGCATAAATTGAGCTATGACACGGAGCGCGACGCCATGGAGAGGCTGGATTCTGGAGAGATAGGTGCCATTTTGGCTCCCCCTCCCATAACTAAGGAGGAGGCGATCCGTGCCGCGATAACAGGGAGGCTCTTCCCCAAGAAGTCTACGCGGCATATAATTCCCTCCCGCCCCATGGGCCTCGATATCCCTCTTGAGTGGCTCAGAAAGGGTGCCTCCAGCGCGGACTCCAGCCTTAGAGAGCTGCTCGCGGGTGGCGACTTCAAGAAGCTCTCCGGCGGCGCCATTATTGATGGCAGAAGATACGAAGAGGAAGTTTATATCTTTGAACCAAGAAGCTTTGGTGGGGGATTCCAACGACTGCGATCACCATAAAGGTCAGGTACCTTGCAGTGCTCAAAGGCCTTGCCGAGGAGCCGGAGAGGACCTTCAGCATAACCGGGGGATCCCTTAGCGATCTTCTAAAGCATCTACGGAGAGTGGAGGGCAACTTGCTAAAGGGCAGATTCTTTATGGAAGGAGACATCAGGCCCGATATCTTGGTCTTCATCAACAACGTGGACGCCTCCCTCTTGGGCGGAACAGATGCTAAGCTGAAGAACGGGGACGAGGTAACGTTTCTCCCATCAGTTCACGGCGGATAGGGGTTGGGGCTATGAAGATATTAGCAGTCACTTGGGACGACATCCAATCCTCCCTGCTCGCCCTCGCCAACAAGGTCTCTGAGAGCGGCTTTTACCCCGAGATGATAGTGGGCATCGCACGCGGCGGTTGGGTGGTGGCTCGAATCCTCTCAGATCTGCTGGACGTGAAGGATCTGGCGTCAGTCAAGATAGAGTTCTACAAGGGCGTGAATGACAAGGAGAGGGCCCCCAAGATAACACAGCCCCTCTCCGAGTCTCCAAAGGGCAAGCTCGTCCTCATTGCAGATGACGTTGCTGACACGGGCGAGAGCCTCCTCCTTGCCAGGCGGCACATAGAGGATCAGGGCGCACGGGTAACCAAGGTCGCCACGATCCACCTTAAACCTTGGTCAAGGGTGGTGCCCGACTACTACGTCAATATGACGGACAACTGGGTGATGTACCCGTGGGAGGTGAGGGAGACCCTTGAGCACCTAATAAAGATCTGGAGCGAGGAGACAAAGGATCCCCACGAGCTAAGGGAAAGGCTTGCGTCCACAGGCATCTCCTTGGTGCTCATCGACAGGTATCTGACCTCTAAGAACTCGCAGGTGTCACCTTAATGCAGATATTCAATCTAGGAGGTGCCTCCAGATTTCGCTACCTCTTGGTGATGGGGATAAGACCAAACCAGTCCTGCTCCGTCCAGGAAGTCCTCAAATCAGTCTCATCCGATCCTGAAGTAAGCGTCCAGATATTTGGGGCTGAGTCCGTGGCAGGGTACGAACACCTTCTCACGGCCGCCCTTCTCTCCGTTAAAGCATGGAACGCAAGGAGAGGCCTTGCTCACTCCCCGGCTACGGAGGTTATGCTCTACGCATCCGGAAGGCGACAGATCAAGGAAGCCATAGGTAGCGCCGGGGTCACAGAGGGCTCTCGGGGGTGGGTCGTAATAGTCCTCTCCAACTCTCGGGCAGGGCTTAATACCGTAGGTAAAATGTTCATGCGGTACGGGTCGGAGGATGAGCGCTTGGTGGGGCTCACAGAGGACAAGTTCCAGGTCCTTATCCATAAGTACGGCATAACCAAGAACGAACTAGCCGTGTCCGAGCAGCTCTCAGCCTCAAAACTGGAGGCGCTGAAGTCATTGATACTGGAGAGGGTGGCTCTATCAGACCTCTACCGCTAGCCGTTTCTAGGAATGTATATTTTCATATACATTCCCATTCGGAGCGTTGGCAGCCTCGGTCCATCCTGCCCTCCAGCCGTCAGGCACGGCAGGAGCGTACAGGTACTCATCCCTCATAAGCCGCCAGGAGGCATCCGCACTCACGGCAAACGGTTGGCCGCACAGGCGCATACCACGGAGGAGTATCTCCAGCGAGGAAAGCCTGTCCCTGCCGTAGTCTGCGCCGCATTTCTCGCACCTGCTCACAGCCCAGGCTGGGTGCCTTACCTTACCACCACATACGGGACACCTCGATGAGGTCCCTCCTGGGCTCACGTATACGGTCCTAAAGGTGGACTTGTACTCCACCATTGACTGGTACATCCGGTATGGCCATCTGTTCAAGTATGTTCGAAGCTTCTTGCTCTTTGCATTATCGTTCTCCCTTATCCTGGTCAGCCTCTCGAAGACGAATGATGCGCCAGGATTCTCTCTCACCTGTTCAGCTGAGAGCTTTTGGAGAGCGTCCCTTATCCTGTTCCTCTGCCTCCCCCTCGTCTCTTTGAGCTTCTTCGCTCTCTTCTTCGGGTTCTTTATATGTAATTGTATCCTTCTTCTCCTTCTTGAGAAGTCGTTCTGTATCCTTGCGATTCTGCCAATAGGCTCTGTCCTCGCCTGCCGGAGCTTGACTGTTTCACCTTCCTTTGATGCCACGGTCGAGTCTATTGTGTTGAAGTTGAGGTCTGAGGCAACGAACCTGCTACCAAGGGGTTTCCTTCTTCCCACCGTTGGTAACGAAGGTTATGTATAGCCTCCTATCTGTGATCAGAAGCTCGGATGCCCTTCCTTTATTGTACTCCTCCCACCTCTTGTGCCTCGGGGTAAACGTGATATGTTCATACTTGAATGGTTGAAGTGTTATCCTGACGGATACTGAACCATCATTTCCCTGCTCTCTCTTTAATAGTTCTGCATCTATCCTCATTGCGAGCCTCTTAACTTCAGGTATCTCAAGCCTCTTATGCTTCTTCTTGTAGGACCTGAGCAAAGCCACCGCATTTCTGCATAGGGGGCTGATGTGGTGCCTGGCATAGCCATATCGGGGGTAGAACCATTCCCTGAACCTCCTCCTCAATGCTATAGGGCCTGGGAGCCTGCTGTCGTCCTCCCTTGCCATGACATATGCGTATACGAGGGCCATCCTCAGCGCATCCCTCATGTCAGTGAGATAACTCAGGATCTCCTCGCTCGGCTGGTACTCTACGGCTATTGTCCTCTTCTCCCCCCTTGTCCTCCAGGGATGGCTCATTTGAATGGCGTCATCTCTTTCTGAGTATAGCTCCACTATATTATCAAAAACATATTTTTATATACATTTTCTTGTAGCTGTTGCTAGCCCTCCATGGCCCTCTCCTGCAGTTTTGTCACCGATATTATGTCGTCGCCTGCGATCAGTGAGATCCCGGCAACATCGTCGATGATCTCTATCTGTACGATCTTGTCCGGAGTTTCCAAGTCCACCCTCCTCTCGATCGTTGATGCCGCCTCTCTGATTATCTCACCAGTCCTAAGATCCGACCCCCTCTTGTTCACCACTATCTTGAAGCTGGCACCGGCCGGTATCATGGGTGCAAGCCCTCCCACAGCCCCCTTTAGACTCATTATGTCCGCCGCAATGTTCTTCTGTACGGGAACCAGCTTCTGTGCGAACCTCAAATCCCACGGGTCCTCCTCGATCAGCGGTCTTATCCTCCTCAGAAGATCCACCGGATCTCCCTTCACGGTACCAGCGAGCAACCCGGGGAACCTCGTCCTCTTTAGCCTCGTCTCTGGACCGCCGACCTCATCTACCAGCATCAAGACCTCCTTGACGCAGTTTTTCTCATTGCCCCTCTGCGTGGTCACTATCAGGTTAAAGCCTTGCACCCGCCTCACCCTCCATGCCTCTCTAACAGCTTAGCTCTAATAACATCAGCGCCGATGGCCCCCTCCCTAAGAACCCTGACATTGGGCGCGATCACCTTTGCCGGTCTATCCTCCTCTGGGGGGCCAACCTCAACAACGGTCGAGGCGACCCCTAACGTCGCCTCTCCTCCGTCGACCACTACATCCGCGCTCCCCTCCACCCTGCTATCCAGCTCTTCCACGCTCCTTGCTGGCGGGTTGCCTGAGATATTCGCGCTGGTTCCTATCAGCACCCCCCCGCACGCCTCAATGATCCTTAGGGCCAGTTCGTGGTTGGGCATCCTGACCCCGAGCTTCCCCCCGCCAAGAGTAAGTTCGCTCGGTACCTCGGTCCTCTTCTTGAGCACGATCGTCAGAGCCCCGGGCCAGAAAGTCTCCATAAGCGAGAGGGCCGTGGCGTCAACCTCCACCACCAACCTCGCCTTATCCTCTCCGGAGACAAGGACTGGCATCTGCCTCTCCCCCCTCCTCTTTATCTCAAGCACCCTCCTCACCGTTGCCACATTGAACGGGTCGCCGCCTATACCATAAACCGTGTCCGTGGGATAGACTATAACCCCACCTGCCCTCACGACCTCGGCGATCTCGCGTATCCACTCATGATCGTTAGGACTTACCCTCACCCTCATCCAGTTCACCGGCATCCATTATATGATACAATCGGTAGACTTAAATATCCCAACGCTCCCCAAATCCGATTGCGTCTCTGGGGGATCTTTAAAGTGCTTTATCATGGACAAGAGGAGGATTTTGAGGAGGACTGGACAGAGGAAGAGGAGGAGTGGCCAGAGGAAGAGGAGGAGTGGCCAGAGGAAGAGGAGGAATTCGAGGAAGAGGAGGAATGGTGAGCCTACTCATCTTTATCTATTGGGGGGCGTTGTTTGGAATTCTGTCCCAAATGTGGTAAACTTCTGATACCCTCGAAGAAGACTGATAAAATTCATCTCATCTGCAGATCATGTGGTTTTGACAAGCCCGCCAGCGAATCAAAGGGCTATAAGATCGTGCAAACAGTTGACGAAAAAAAGCGTAGGAAGACGCTGGTCGTCGAAGAGCCCTTGGCGAAGGGGAAGAAGAGAAAGGAAGAGGAACGCGAGCTCATGGCAGATTACTACGAGGTCTTTCTGGAGAACTTCCAAGAGGAAGGTGAAGAGGAAGAGGGTCCCTCCGAAGAGACCGAATTCGAGTAGGACATCTGCCGTCGGGTGATCGTGTTGGTGCGAGTAGTAGTACTAGATACGGACTTCTGTAAACCTGGCAACTGTGGCAGGGAGTGCATACGTTTCTGTCCCATCGTGAGAACGGGCGCCGAGGCCATAAAATACGACACATCGATGGATCGTCCGTTGGTGGCGGAGAACCTCTGCACGGGGTGTGGCATATGCGTCAAGAAGTGCCCCTACGGTGCCCTCAAGGTCGTAAACCTGCCGGATGAGCTCGAGGAGCTCTCCGTACACCGATACGGGCCCAACACCTTCAAGCTCTACCGCCTCCCCGTCCCGAGGGAGGGCATGGTGGTGGGTCTGCTCGGGCCGAACGGGGCTGGGAAGTCCACCTCCCTCAAGATACTCGGCGGGGAGATCAAGCCGAACCTCGGGCTCTATGACGCTCCGCCCGACTGGAAGTCCCTCCTGCGCTTCTTCAGGGGCTCTGAGCTCCACGAATACTTCAAGAAGCTCTCGGAGAAGAGGCTCCGAGTGGTCACCAAGCCCCAGTACATAGACGAGGCGCCAAAGAGGATTACGGGAACTGCCGGCGAGATCCTCTCCAAGATCGATGAGAGGGGGGTCCTCGACGAGGTCGCCTCCACGCTATCACTGAAGACAATCTGGAAGAAGGACATCCACTCCCTTAGCGGAGGGGAGCTGCAGAGGATGGCCATCGCTGCCGTTGCCCTAAGGGATGCCGATGTCTACATCTTTGATGAGCCCTCCAGCTACCTCGACGTCTACCAGAGGATGAGGATGGCCGCTCTGGTGCAGCAACTGGCGAAGGCATCCAAGTACGTCCTGGTGGCAGAGCACGATCTGGCCGTCCTTGACTATATATCCAATCAGGTGTGCCTCTTCTACGGCAAGGCCGGTGTCTACGGCATCGTCTCCAAGCCCCACGGGGTTCGCGTGGGTATCAACATATACATAAACGGGTACATCCCCGACGAAAACGTCCGCTTCAGACCCTACCCCATCAGGTTCCACCTCTCCCCGGCGCCCAGCGAGTGGAGGTCAGAGGACGTCCTCTTGAGGTGGGCCGATTTCAAGAAGGTGCTGGGCGACTTCACGCTCGATGCAAAGTCCGGAGATATCCACAGGGGGGAGGTCGTGGGAATAGTCGGGGCTAATGGCACAGGGAAGACAACCTTCGTCAAGGTCATAGCGGGCATCATCGAACCCACGGTGGGCTCCGTAAATGAGAACGGGATCAAGGTCAGCTACAAGCCCCAGTATGTGGTTCCAAACACCGACAAGACCCTTCGGGAGATCCTTGCCTCCATAAACCCCCCCCTGCTGAACGATCCTTGGCTCAATGAGGAGATCTATGGTCCCCTTGACATAACCCCCCTGCTCGACCGAGAGACTAGCTCCCTTAGCGGAGGGGAGCTGCAGAGGACAGCGGTCGCGGTCTGCCTCTCCAGGGACGTAGGGCTTTACCTCCTCGACGAGCCGACCGCACACCTCGACGTCGAACACAGGCTCGCCGTCTCAAGATCGATCCGAAGGGTTGCAGAGAAGCGGGGCTCGGCCGCCTTTGTCGTGGAGCACGACATCGTCGCCAATGACCTCCTCGCAGACAGCGTAATGGTCTTCTCCGGGGAACCAGGAAGGTCGGGCGCGGCTAACCCGCCAGTGGGTCTCAGAAAGGGTATGAACCAGTTCCTCAAGGGGGTGGGCATAACCTTCAGGAGGGACTCCGACACCGGCAGGCCGAGGGTCAACAAGAGGGACTCTTGGCTCGACAGGTACCAGAAGGAGATAAACGAGTACTACTACACCGAGGCCGCCACGGGAGAGGACTAGTCCGGCAGAGTAGATATTTTTATAAGCTTTGCATGGCTATCTCGTCTTTGAGATGGGGAAAATGCTGCGACTGGCACTGATGATGACCATACTGACGGCCATCTTCGTAGTCCTTGGATACGTCATCGGCTTCCTCTTTGGTGCACCAGAGCTGATCGCATTGGGCGCGTTAATCATCGCCGCGTTGCTCAACCTGATCTCCTACCTCTACAGCGACAAGATCGTGCTATCCATGTCGCACGCGAAGGTGGTGAGCGAGACCGAGCAGCCTGCGCTGCACAGGATCGTCTCCACCATCGCCGCGAGCGCCGGCCTTCCAAAGCCCAAGGTTGCCGTGATCAAGACCCCCGTACCGAACGCCTTCGCCACAGGCAGGGGGCCAAACAACTCCGTAGTGGCGGTTACAACCGGCCTTATGAGCACCGTCAATGAAAACGAGCTTGAGGCGGTTCTCAGCCACGAGGTGTCTCACGTAAAGCATAGGGATGTCCTGATCGCATCGGTGGTTGCCACCATAGCTGGGGCGATAAGCTACTTGGCCCTCATGGGGAGGTTCAGCATTTTTATGGGCGGTTCAAGTGGCAGGGACAGGAACGCCGGTGCACTGGCGCTGATACTCAGCTTTCTGGCCCCGCTTGCCGCATTTCTGGTCCAGACAGCGATATCGAGGGGGAGGGAGTACGAGGCCGACAGGGAGGGTGCAATGCTAAGCAGAAAGCCCCTCTCCTTGGCGAGCGCCCTTGAGAAGATCGAGCGCTCAGTACGGAGTGGCAAGCCCCTCAACGTCAACCCCTCTACGAGCCCACTTTGGATAGTCAACCCATTCAGGGGAGATGCCATCCTCGAGATGTTCTCCACACACCCTTCAACCTGGAAGCGGATAGAGCGGCTAAAGGCAATAGCTGTGAGTATCGGCAGCATGCGGTGAGCCGGAGGACTGCCGTTGTCCGAGACCGAACAACTTAAGAAAAAGCCCCACATCCACCCGCACAGGCACTGCCTTTACTGCGGAAGAATGCTAGAGGTCAAGGGCAGGTCGTACTGCCTAAAGTGCAAGCCGGAGTATCAGAAGGCGACCTCAAAGGTGGAGCGCTCAAAGAAGTTTCAGAAGGTGCTCCTCTACTACATGATATTCCTAGGCGTACTCATCGTGGTGTTATTCCTATACTCCTCCGTTAGTCTTTAGAACCCATTATGAGATAATATTAGTGAGGGGCCCGTGGCCTAGTCTGGATCAGGGCGTCGGCCTCCGGTGATCTCGGAGATAGTCGATGGTCGAGGGTTCGAATCCCTCCGGGCCCGCCATAAAAGTCTACATCCTTGCCGGGGCCTCTATCCCAATGAGCCAGAGTGCATTGGCGAGGACCGTCTTTGTCGCCTCAACAAGCCTGAGCCTCGCCCTCCTCGCGCCCCCCTCCTTCGTCTTGAGTACTGGCACGTTGTCATAGAAGAGGTTGAACTTGGACACCATATCATTGGTGTACTCCGCTATCATCTCGGGCCTCAGGGTTCTCGCCGCCTCCTCCACGGTCTCCGGGAAGGAGCCGAGCCGTACTATCAAGTCGTGCTCGTACTTCGTGTTGAGCGAGCCATAGTCCGGTGTACCTCCCTCCCTCCAACCGCCCTCCGCCTTCAGGAGGATGTTGCTCGCCCTAGCGTGAGAGTACTGGATGAAGGGGGCGCTGTTCTGCTCAAAGTTCAGCACCCTCTCCCACGTGAACGTTATCGGCTTGTTGGACGCCACCGCTATCAGTGCGTACCTCACGGATCCCACGCCCACCAGCTCCGAGATCCCCTTCCTCTCCTCCTCGCTGAGGTGGGGCGACCTCACAGAGACCTCCCTGTAAGCCCTCTCCACGGCCTCGTCAATGACGTCGTCGAATGTCACGTACCTCCCCCTCCTACCGGACATCTTGTATCCCGGCAGGTGGACCAATTCGTAGCTGAAGTGCGTAAGCCTCTCCGCCATCTCACCCTCGCCGAGGGCGTAGAGCGCCAGCTTCAACTGCAGTTGGGGGAGCCTCTGCTCGATGGATATGACGTTGATCACCCGGTCCGCCCTCTCGAACTTCCAAAGGGTGTAGGCGATATCCCTTGTGGTGTAGAGCGTCGTCCCGTCGGACCTCTTCAGCGTCAGCGGCGGTACCTCTGTCTTTATGCCGTACCTCTCCTTGAGGTTGAACCTCTTGGCCGTGAGCTCGGCGTCAAGGATGACCGTGCCCTCCTCCACCTTTACGAAGTCCGTCCTCGAGAGCCTCTCAACGACCTTATCTGCCTCTCCACTCCATGAGGCCAGCTCGCTCTCCCAGTCCCAGCTGTCGAACTCAATGTCCACCCTTCTCAAAGTCTCCTTGAACCCTGCCAGCGCGAGTTCGGAGAGCCCCCTAATGAGCCTGACAGCCTCCTTGTGCCTCTCCTCGTACCTCCTGAGCAGTCCGGCAACCTCTGCCTCTGGGTCCTCCGTGGACATGATTGATCCAGATATTGCGTCAAACATCTTCTCGTTCTTTGCCCTCAGATCCGAGGCCGCCCCTACCCAGTCGTCCAGCTCCATGATCTTCTGTCTTGCATCCTCGTCCTTTCCCTTGGATTTGAGCCTCTCTATCTCAGCCCGCAGCGCCTTTATGTTCATGGCACAGCTTGTGGTTGCGTAGATGAACCCTATTAGGTGGTCGCTCTTGCCTTCCCTTGCCACCCCGCCGATCTTACCGAACCCGTAACTGGCCTGCGCCACTTGGAGCCCCACGTCATCAATATAGAAGTGCCTCCTCACATCGTTCCCCGCCGCCTTCAGTATCCTAGACAGGCAGTCCCCGATCACGGCGTTTCTAGCACCCCCTATATGGATGGGGTGAATCGGATTGACACTCGTGTGCTCCACGATCACCTTCTCTCCGTTCCCCTTGGAGGATCCGTAGTCCTTGCCCATGCTGGTTATTGAGTTCAGCGTCAGCTCAGCAAATTCAGTCTCGTTGATGAAGAAGTTGACGTACCCGCCCCCGGCCCCCTCCACCTTCGCAACGAGCCTCTTCTGGGCGTCCTTGGCCCTTTCAACGATCCTGTCAGCTAGGGCCCTCGGTTCCACCCCTGCCCTCCTCGCCGTGGTATGCGTGGAAAAGCTGAGGTTACCATGGGAGGGGTCGGGCGGCACTGTGAGTTTGATCTCCCCTTCAGTTATGGCAACCCCTTCCTCACCTAACGCGTCTCTTAGTATGGATAGGCACTCCTCTCTGAAAGCCCCGAAGGGGTTACCGTCCAAATTTAAGCCTCCAGCACTCTCTCATAGCAATTTATCTTAAAAACTTAAGCATACGTACGGGCGATGAAAGTTTTGCGATTTTACGCCTTCTTACTGCCTTCATTATTATTCATGCTGCGACCCGTTGCTTCTCCTCCTGACTAAGCTCGGATGGGTAGCGCTCGGCGAGATCTTTAAGGCCGAACCTCTCAAGTAGCTCCAACCCGCTGATCCTCCTCTCGCCGGCCGGCACCCCCTTCAGGTACATTGGGATCTCAATATTCTCGAGCACTGTCAGGTGGGGGATGAGGTTAAGATCTTGGAAGATGAACCCTATACCATCCCGCCGTATACTCGACGCCTGCGTATCGTTCAGACTGCCCGCCTACCTGCCGAATAGAACGACGCTGCCCCTGCTCGGCTTTTCTAGTAGCCCCATGATCCTAAGCAGCGTTGTCTTCCCTGCGCCAGACCTACCTTTGATAATGATAAAGTCCAGCTCCCCAACCGTGAGGTCGATCCCCCTCAGCACGAAATCCCTGTCTGAGTATGTCTTCCAGGATCCTTCAGCACCGCGATATCCAAGCTTCTCCCACCCAAACGCCAGAAGGTTGGCGGGCCCGCTGGGATTTGAACCCAGGACTTCAGGCTCCGCAGGCTTACGCCCTCGCAAAACCGTCACGTCTGCGAGATCTGCGTCCTAATCCTGACTAGACGACGGGCCCCCTCGTCTATTTCCTCATAAAGGTTAATTTAAAGCTTAGGTTCTGTCAAGTCTTTATCATGACTCGACTTCGGGGCATCGACTCTGAGGATTACCTCCATCCGTAGAGGGTTCCCCCTCATAGCTTCAGCTGCCCCGCCTTTCGCCTTATCATCACATGGCAGGGAACGGGCGAACCTCACCCGTCCCCTATGCGATTGATTTAATACAGCAACTATGTCCCGGTCTGCTTTCATTCCACATGAAGGACACCACAACTGGCGGCTAATATATTGCCCATTCAGGAGTCTCTCCCCACATATCGGGCAGAGGGTGGAGGTGCCCATAGTTTCCTCTTTGGATAGGCGCATTACTGGGATGCCTTTCCATTTCGCCTTGTACTCTATCTGTCTCTGCACCTCGCAGAATGACCAAGCGTTCATTATGCCTCTGTATCTGTGACTTTGTCCGTTTCCCTTTCGATACAATTTCCTAATGCCTCTAATATCCTCAAGAACTATCGCCTCCCTTTTCGCAAACGCCCTTTCAACAATGTCTTTGGTTGTATTATGAAGCAGTTGGTTGACCCTGTTCCTTTGTCTCCGTCCATACTTCGACGCTATCCTCTTCCTTATCCGCATGTCCTTCCTTTTGAAGGAAGCAATGATCTTGCTCGTCCGCCTGGCTATCTTAACTGCTTCTGATAGGTTGTATTTTACTACATGCTGATCGTTGCCATAGGTGATGTTTCTCAGATTTCTGTCCAAGCCAGCGATATCTGCACATTCCAGTTCCTGAACATCCTTCGAGTAGCAGATGCTCAAATGGGTGTTCGTTAGTGTAAAGGAACGCACCCTCAAGGCAGGGTCGGAGAGAATCTCTTGAGTGTGTTTGTTTAACTCAATTTCAAAGAACTCTCTATGCCCCACCGGTATTCTTATAGCATTACCGATGAATTTGAATCCATAGCATGAGGTAAGATGCCGCCGCATGACGTAAGGGCTCTTAGTCGGCATGCCCCTTCGTAGCGACTTCCTTCTTGACGTAAGAATCACTGCCGCTCTTGAAATGGCACAAAGCTTGTAGTAAGATGGCACATTATAAGGCTCAAGTTTATGATATGCCCTCATAGAGAGCGCTTTCAGCGAAGAAATGTTACTCGTCATACCTATTTCTATACACTCATTGATCATGAGTCTGAATTGCTCCATTAAGCATAGTATTATACATGATGGAATGTAACGTTGCCTTACACTCTTTATAGCTATCACAAATTATGGTTTCCCAACAATTGGTCATGTATTTAAATCCAACGAAAAGTTTACAAAATCTGATAAATAATATAAACAGCGAGGGACTAAAGTGGGTCGTGTAAAGAAGGGTGAGGCCTGTTCGGTCAAGGGCTGCGATAAAGCCGCCGTAAGATCACTCTCCCCGTCATATGCCCGTCTCATGAAGGATGCCGGAATGGATGTTAACGAGTCCGGCCGGCTCTACCTGTGCGAGGAGCACTACAAGAGGCTGAAGAAGGCCCGATCAGGGGAGGAGCGGCTGGAGAGGTGGCGGTTCTCGGGCTGAGAATGCCACCACAGATGGCCCTCATGGTCACAAGAAACTGAGGCGAGTGTAATGGTAAGTCTTGATAGGTTCATGCCCGGCAAGAAGGGAGACTCGAAACCATCCGAGCCCCCCGAGAGCCCCCGGAGGGAACCTGTCAAGGCAGAGAAAGCCGAGGAAACCTCCCAGAGGGAGGGGCAGTATCCCGAAGAAGAGCCCTACGATGAAGTGGAGGCAGAGCCGGAGGAACTGGGGCCAGAAGAGTATGCCGAGGGACCCGAGCAGGAGGAGGTCGTCGAGAGGACCATCTTCGAGGCCGAGACCCCAAAGAATGCGGGTCCCCTCTCCCTGCTCTCCGTCACGTACAGCGGCTCCAGGGCCAAGGCGCTGCTGAAACTCTACGATCTCGAGAAGGGCAAAACCGTCTTCTGGTACGACAACACAGGACACCTCCCCTACTGCCTCACCGACACTCCTCTCAAGGAGGTCCTCTCGGACAGGCAGATCGCATCCCACCCCGGCTTCGACAGAAAATCTACAGTAGAGGTGGAGAAGTACGACCCCCTCCACGACAAGAGGATAGGGATGACAAAGGTCGTTGCCAGGGATCCCCTCTCCATAGGAGGCCGTGGGCGCAACATAAGGGACCTTCTGCAGAATTCCTGGGAGGACAACATCCGGTACCACGACTGCTACATCTACGACCGTGGGCTCATCCCGGGATACTCCTACCGAATAAAGGACGGCAACCTCGTCAAGGAGGATCCCTCCGTCCCTCTCGAGCCGATAAGGGAGAGATTCCAGAGGTCACCCCCCGAGCTCCTCAGCGCCCTCACAGATTGGTTCCCGCTCTTCATCAGCCCTGTGCCCGACTACCGCCGCGTTGCAGTGGATATCGAGGTGGCCACGGAGGCGCTGGACAGGATCCCTGACCCGAGCGTGGCCAGGAACCAAGTGATATGCGCATCCCTCGCTGGATCGGACGGCCTGAGGAAGGTCCTCCTCCTCAAGAGGATGGGTGTGGAGGAGGGCATCAGGCCCCCAGAACTCCCGGAAGATGTTCAGCTGGAGTACTTCGAGGAGGAGTTGTCCCTCATAAAGCTCCTCTTCAAGTACTTCCTGGACTACCCGATCGTGATCACCTTCAACGGCGACAACTTCGACCTCCACTACCTCTGGCGGCGCGCGCAGGTCCTGGGCATGAAGAAGGAGGAGGTCCCCATAATAATGGGAAGGGAGATCGCCCTCCTCCCCACAGGGGTACACATAGACCTCTACAAGTTCATGCACAACCACGCCATACAGATCTACGCCTTCGGAAACTCATACAGGGAGGTCGCCCTCGACGCCGTGGCAAGCTCCCTCCTCAATATCAAGAAGATCCAGATAGAGAAGACCGTCTCCGAGCTCAGCTACCTTGACCTGGCGTCCTACTGCTTCAGGGACTCCCTCATAGCGTTGCGCCTTACCACCGAGAACTCAAACATGGTAATGAACCTCATCACCATGATAATGAGGATCTCCCGTCTCTCCATGGAGGACGTAACGCGCCAAGGGATATCCCGCTGGATAAGGGGCCTATTCTTCTTTGAGCACAGAGCAAGAAACTGTCTGATACCCCGCGAGAGCGACATAGAAGCCATGAAGGGAGAGGCCTCCACAACAGCGGTGATCAAGGGGAAGAAGTACCACGGCGCCATAGTCATAAAGCCCGAGTCCAACGTCTACTTCGATGTGGTCGTCCTGGACTTTGCAAGCCTGTACCCCAGCATAATCGCAAAGTGGAACCTCAGCTACGAGACCGTAAGGTGCGTCCACGAGTCCTGCCGGACCAACGTGGTCCCGGACACAAAACACTGGGTCTGCACAAAGCGGCTGGGGCTGATGGCCTTGATCATAGGCTTGCTGAAGGATGTCAGGGTGAAGTGGTTCAAGGCAAAGTCCAAGGATCCCGCCCTCACCCAGGAGGAGAGGGACTGGTACAAGGTCGTGCAACAGGCCCTTAAGGTCTTCCTCAATGCTTGTTTCACAGGCGACACCGATATACTCACAACCAATGGTGTAAAGAATGTAAAGGATATCAACATTGGTGACAAAGTAATCAACGTAAATCCGGCTACCCTCGAACCAGAAGTGGACGAGGTTGTGGAGACACAGGTATTCGACTATAATGGTGATCTATTACATTTCAAGAACGGAAGATCTACTGATCTGATCGTCACTCCAGAACATAGATTCATTGTCGCAGACCATAAAAACGGGGGAGTCAGGTTTGTTACAGCAGAGGCGATATACAACGCGATAGACTTCGTCGTCCCGAAGCTTAAGACATCATCTGCTTCTTCATCAAGGCGATTCTATGATGAGGGTGCTAAGCTATTTAGAATAACTTGGAGAAACATAAATCAACACACAGATCATTGGAAAAAAACTAAGATGCCATACAATGGACAAGTTTACTGTATAACTACAAAAAAGAACCACACTGTCTTTGCTGGCCGCAATGGCAGATTAATCCCTTGTGGGCAGTCTTACGGAGTCTTCGGTGCGGAGATATTCCCGCTCTACTGCCTCTCGATGGCCGACAGCACCACCGCCATAGGCAGGCACATAATAACTGAGACCATCAAAAAGGCCACAGAATCCGGAGTCAAGGTGATATATGCCGACACCGATAGTTTGTTTTTGTACCAGCCCACCAAGGAGCAGATAGGAGCGCTCCTCAGCTGGGCGGAATCAAGCTTCGGCATCGACCTCGAGGTGGACAAGAGGTACACCTTCGTTACCTTCTCCGGAAGGAAGAAGAACTACCTCGGCGTCATGGACAACGGCGTGGTGGACATAAAAGGGCTGATGGGGAAGAAGCGGAACACCCCCGTCTTCATCCAGTCCGCATTCGGGGAGATGACCCAGGTCCTGAAGGAGGTAAAGACCCCGCAGGACTTCGCGAGGGCCAAGGCGAGGATAAAGGGGATCGTGCAGAACTGCTACACAAGGCTTAAGAACAGGCGCTTCTCCCTGGACGAGCTGACCTTCAAGGTGATGCTCTCGAGGCCGCTCACCGGCTACCATAAGACGACGCCCCAGCACGTGAAGGCGGCAAAACAGCTGGAGGATAAGGGCAAGGAGGTCAAGCCCGGCGACATAATCTCCTTCGTAAAGGTTCAGGGCGGCCTGGGCGTTAAGCCGGTCCAGCTGGCAAGGATAGACGAGATCGATGTGGACAAATACGTGGGACACATAGAGTCCACCTTCGGGCAGGTCCTCGAGGCTCTCGGCATAGAATTCGATGAGATCGTGGGGATAAAGAGACTGGAATTCTTCTCCCAGTAGTCTAGCTGGCCATTCCCGCCTTATTGTGCCTGAGGAGTCCGAAGAACCTTATCTGCTGGAGGGCCTCCCTGTACTCTACCCTCAACTCCTGCCTCATCCTGAGCATATCTGCCCTCGTGTTGTTATACTTCTTGCAGCCCTCCATCTTCTATCCCCGAGATGACTAAGAGTTAAACCTTAAAAACTTATCGAACGCACCCAAAAACGAGAAGGAAGTTACGACGACCCCCTCAAAAGTCGCCTCGGCATATCCATTTATATAGCGTTTCTCTAACAAGTTATCGCATCAATAAGCGGTGGAATCTATGCGCCTCCTGATGATCCATGCTGATTATATGGAGTATACTGCCCTGGAACCCGCGGTCAAGGAGCCAGAAAAGATCGAGGACGTAGGGAAGACCCACAGGGTCGAGGAGTGCCTCGTCACCTTCTGCTCCGTGGAGAGTGACGACGAGTCCTCCCCTCCCGAGATCGCAGAGTATGCCGCAAAGGTAATCCTCGATCAGGCTAACATGGTTAAGGCCGAGAGGGTGCTGCTATACCCCTACGCACACCTCTCCGCCGACCTCGCATCGCCACTCGGCGCCCTCAAGACGCTGTTCCTCTTAGAGAAGGCTCTCAAGGGATCGCTGGAGGTCATCAGATCGCCCTTCGGCTGGTACAAATCCTTCAACGTGAAGTGCAAGGGCCACCCGCTGGGCGAGCTCTCCAGGACCGTTACGCTGGAGATGGCTAAGGAGGAGCTTAAAGCCGAGGCAGTAGCCAAGGCAGAGGAGGCAGTCGCGCCGAGTAAATTCCTCGTCCTCACACCCAAAGGTGAGGAGATTCCGATCGACCTCTCTAATCCGAAGACCTTCTCCAACCTGAAGATAGACCCTCCCCTCCTCCAGCTCATCAAGAACGAGGCCGGCATCAAGGGCGAGAGGGAGGCCCCCGGTCACATCAAGATAATGAAGAAACTGGAGCTGGTGGACTACGAGCCAGCCTCCGATGTCGGGCACTTCAGGTTCTACCCCAAGGGGATCATAATAAAGGACAGCCTCGAGGAGTTCGCCTACGAGATAGCGGTGAAGGACCTGCGCGCCTTCAAGATAGAGACGCCGTACCTCTACAAACTGGACGAGCCGGACATAGCCGAGCAGGTCTCCAAGTTCCGCGAGAAGGACTACAGGCTGAAGGTGGACAACAAGGAGTTCACGCTGAGGTTCGCAGGTGACTTCGGTCTCTTCAGGATGATGAAGGGCGTAACCATGAGCTACAGGCAGCTCCCCCTAAGGGTGTACGAGCTCTCGCCCTCCTTCAGGCTCGAGCAGAGCGGCGAGTGCGTTGGCCTCAAGCGCCTCAGGAGCTTCACCATGCCCGACCTCCACTGCTTCTGCATAAACTTGGAGCAGGGCATGTCCGAGTACATGGAGCTCTTCAAGAGGTACACCAAGCTCACGGAGTCCATGGAGATAGACTACGCGGTGGCCTTCAGGGTGCTGAAGGACTTCTACGAGAAGAACAAGGAATGGTTCGTCTCGCTACTGAAGGTCGTAAACAAGCCCGCCCTCATAGAGGCGATGCCGGAGATGAAGCACTACTGGGTCCTGAAGCACGAGTACCAGGCCATAGACGCCGCCGGCGGGAACACCCAGCTGGTAACGGTTCAACTCGATATAGAGGACGCCGCCCGATACGGGATCTTCTACACCGACGAGAACGGTCAGAAGAAGGGTTGCATAATCCTCCACAGCTCGCTCGGATCGATCGAGAGGTGGATGGGGTCCATACTTGAGCAGGCAGTCAAGGACCAGATGAAGGGGAAGCCCCCGAGGCTGCCGGTCTGGCTTAGCCCGATACAGGTCAGGCTTCTGCCCGTCAAGAGCACCCACCTCAACTTCGCGCTGGAGATCGCATCCAAGGTGGCCGCCCAGGGCCTGAGGGTGGATGTCGACAACAGGGAGGAGTCCGTCTCCAAGAAGATAAGGGACGCCGAGGTGGAGTGGATACCGTACATCGTCGTGGTGGGCGAGAGGGAGATCTCTTCAGGAAAGCTTCCAGTCAGAGTACGCGGCGGGGAGCCGGTGAACACCACCGTCGACGGACTCTGCTCTCTCTTGAAGAGGAGCCTAGGTGGAAGGCCTTGCATCCCCTCGTATCTGCCGCTGTTACTTTCAATGAAGCCGCGCTTCGGATGATACCTAATGATAACCGATGAGTATTTAATGGGGCATTACCGAGAAATCGTAAGGTGTCACATATGACTGTCGAAGGGATAATCGTGGTCACAGCCGACTGGGAGAGGGGCAGCCAGTACGCCCTCAAGGTCTGCGAGTCCGTGTCTAAGAGCACAAACATCCCAGTTGAGATCAAGAAGGAGGACTACGACCTTCTGATAAGCTTCGGAGAGAAGGATGAATTCGGCGGGGTGGACATCCCCCAGATCTTTCTGAAACTCGAGGGCGGAGCCGTGAAGCACGTGATGACCAGGCTTCCGGACAATGATAAAGGCATGCCCGATATCGAACAGGGGATAAAAAAGCTCGCAGAGGCAATATCGAGGCAATGAGGTGCAGGCGTTGTCTTCCACAGGGGCATTCATAATAAGGGCGAAAGAAGGCACACTAGTCTCAAAGACGAAACAGACAGGGGAAATAAAGGAGCTCGTGAAGAAGCAGGTCGTAGAGGCCCTATCGCTCTGGACCGTCGACAAGGCCGACTTCACCGTGATAAGGGATCCTCAGTACCCTGTCAGCGTAAAGCTGCCGATATCAAAGGAGCAGTACGATCTCTACTCCAAATACGATCTCTCGAGGACTACCAACGGGAGCGTTGTGTTCCATGTGCCCGTTTATATTATCTCCTTCGACAACGAATACCGGGATGACAACTACGTGGACAAGGAGGTCTTCGTCGTAGCCCCAGCCATAGACCAGAAGGCAGAGGAGGCCATCGTTGAGCTTGCCGTCGAGTCCACCAAGGCTGCGCCGCCTGAGGAAGAAGAGGACGAGAACGTCGAGGAGATAAAATAACCTGCTTTATCCTATTTCACATCATCGCAATTAAGACCAAAGGGCTCACAGCTGTAGCGGCGTCTTCACGATATCCGCGCTTTGTCCCCCGATCATTGCCCATATAAAGATCGCTCATCAGCAAATTATTATTTTCGGTGCATTGCAAAACAAAAAAGGAGGGCTCGACTAGCCCGGCTCATCATCTTCACATCTGGACCCGAATTCTCAGTCATCGCCCCGCATACTTCTGGTCTCCGACTGAAATAAATTTAGCGATTGCCCCGTTTTCTCGCTTTGCTATGGTGAATCGCCAAGCGGCTTCAATTAGAGCGTCCCAATAACAAAAATTTTATACCTTCTTATAACCCACCCATTAGTGGTGCAGTATTTGATCCCCCTGCTCAAGATAATCCTCATCCTAGCCGCCCTCTCCTTCGCCTCATACCAGGACCTCAAGACGAGGGAGATTGATGACAAGGTGTGGTACATCGCGATCGTAACGGGGGCTGTGTTGACGGCATCGGAGATCCTCACAACGCCGGGCTATCCCTTGGCGCTGTTAATTCTAAGCGTGGGGATCACGGCGGTACTGGCGCTGGGCATTTACTACGCCGGACTCTACGGCGGAGCCGATGCAAAGGCTCTAATAGCCATAGCTGTGACCCTCCCCCTCCCGCCCTCCTACCAAGCTGTCACCTCGTGGCCTTACCCCTTTACGATCTTCGGGAACGCCTTGGTCCTCTCTCTGCTATTGATTCCCGCATGTGCGATCTGGAACTCGCTGTGGTGGATGAAAAATAAAGACCTCTTTAAAGACCTTAACGCAACGACCGTCCAGAAGGCTGCCATCTTCTTCTTGGGCGCAAAGGTAAAACTGGAGACCGCCAACAAGGTCCACTTCAACCTGTTGGAGAAGTTGGCTGCGGACGGGTCTCATTACATTAGGCTTTTTTCCAGGGTTGCCAGCGAGGAGGAGCCCAAGGTCTTCGGCAAGGACAGCAAATACGTTTGGGCAACGCCAGCCCTACCCCTGATTGTATTCTTCCTATTTGGTTTTCTCCTCTATTTTGTTGCAGGAGACATTATCTTCAGGATCGTTCTGTTTCTAATGGGCGCGATGGCTTGATCCCCAACGAATTAAAGCCTTCCATCACTACCATTACAGCCTCCTCTGCATCGCCGCCCGGCACGTAAAGGAGGTGCCCACCGCAGCCGGATCTGCAGTCCGTGCTCCCGAAGCCCCTAACAACTCGCATCCCCCCCTCCTTAAGGATGGTAGCGAGAAGACATTCGGTTCTGAACTTTGACTCGGCGTGGACTATAATGAAGGAGTCTGCCAAAGGTAGGAGGCGATCTATGTGCCAGTGAAACTCCGTCCCTTCAATTACGCGATCCCTGTTGCCGCCTCTTCGCTTGTAGTACCACATATGCCTCCTGACCCTCGCCTCGACTCCGCCCAGTCCCAGGGCCGAGCCTGAATAGACGTAGACCCCCGGATCTATGCTGAACGTCCGCCTGCCGGCCGCGATGGTGACCGGTCTGCCAACCCGCAGAATCAAGGCATAGCCCCCCCTCAAAAAACCCACCTGATGATGGTGTATCCATTGGCGAATATTAATTGTTATCCTTAAAACCAATTGTTGGATCTTTAATTATATCATTTAAGTGTTTAACAAATAGACACTCATGAAAACAATCAGTAGAAGTAAGAAGGGTATCTCGCCGATCATCGCCACGTTGCTGCTCATCGTCATAGCCGTCGCAGCCGCAGTCGTGACCTACAGCTTCGTCATGGGCTTCATAGGAGGCGCAGCGATAACCCCAGGAGGGATCTCGGATACAATAACAGTGACAGGAGTGATAACGAACGCCACAAACCACAGTGTTGCATCATTCATAGTAACTAACACTGGAGCCCAGAATGTAACTGTTGCATCTGCAAGCCTTGTGCTAGTGAGTAGCGGCGCCACCGTCGACGCAACGACCACATTAACCGGAAACACTACAATAAGTGCAGGAAATAGCGAAAAAATTACATGTACTTTAACTGGAGTTCAAGGCGCAACATATTATCTCCTAGTAACTACTGCAGGTGGCGGATCCGCGCCATCCCCGCAGTTCACGATGCCCTAAGAATCCGTTCCTTTTTTTCTTTTTTTATTTTATTTATCACGAAAGAACGCCATCTATTTATAATTGATTGTATCGCTTGAACAATCATTCCGCATCGTCTAGCAATCCGCCCATCATCTTTCGTGCTAAATCCTTTGGCAAGGTTACTTTCTCTTTCATCCATTTTACCAATCTCAGTATTGCTCGCACACCATTAAAAACCAGCTTGCATCACCACATTGCATCGTTAAGCTCATTTTAGTGGGAATTCTTATTAGATGGGACGTGGGATATTTAACATGGTGGTACTATTGGGCGAAACAGCGGTGAGGGTCGACGAGAAGGGGAGGCTAGTCATACCGTCGAAGATCCGGAGGGCGGCGGGGGTTAAGAAGGTCATGACCGTGAGGGTTGAGCGCGGCAGCATCGTCCTGACTCCGGTAGCGGACCCACTGGAATCTTTGGGAAAGGTTGTGGTAAAGGGCACAAAGGACGTTGAGGTGGAGATCAGGAGGCTCCGTAGAGTTGCTCAAAGGGAACTCAGCAAACAATGAAAGACGCCTCCTCATAGAGACCGACCTCCTCCTCGCCCTCATCTCGCCAGGCGATAGACACCACGGCGAGGCCAAAGGGCTTTTTGAGAATGCTGGCGTAAGGCTGTGCCTTTCCCCATACTCCCTCACGGAGCTGGACCTCCTAATTCGCGCCAAGGAGATCATGTTTACCGAGGCTGGACTCTTCTATGCGTCTCTAGGCAATCTCCTCGAATACTACGATATAGGCCTCCCCACCCCAAAACCGGCATACCACGGTAAGGCATACGAACTTAGGTCAAAACACAGGGGGCTGACATACTTCGACAGCCTCCACGCTGCAGTGGGCATAGTCGAAAACCTGAGGCTGGTAAGCTATGATAAAGAATATGCACAGGTGGGGGGGCTGAAGTACAGCCACCCGAAGGAGTGCCTCTAAAGCCGCCCCATTTTTTACGGCGGACGACTTGATCTGTTATTTAAGTTTAAGATCTCTTGGATCTATCCTACTTATCCCGGGAATTCTGTCGTAAACGGTGTCCGTTGTAACTATCTTGCGGTCGCGCACTTGGTTCAAGCACGTTGCCGCGTAATACGCATCAAATATCGAGGTCAGCCTGTACTGCTTCATCAGCGAGATCGCGAGAAGGTCTATCTCGTAGCTGGTTTCTAGAAAGACTAGGTTCTTAACCGAGGTAAGGTTTGCCACACGGTATACGTAGTCGTCTATCCTTACTTCCTCGTCAAGTGACACATAGTACAGCTCATGCAGAACTTCCCTGCTCGCATAAACTTCTCCAAAATCACCCTTCTCTATTTTGCTGACGAGCCTTTCAGACGCCTCTTTGAGCCAGTCATTCTCCTTTACATAGGCGTAGAGGACATCGCTCTCTATCATCAAGCCTGTTCTCTCCTCTTAGCCCTTGAGACCGCATCTTCACGAGCCTTCCTCTCCGCAATCTTCTTAAGTTCAACCCTCTCCCTCTTGGATTTTAACCAGCCCCTCGCTGCCTCAGCAGGTTTGCTCGAAATTGGTATAAACACGAGAAAGGTCCCTGCAGAGATTACGGCCGCCCTACCACTTCTCATACACAAATCCTTTGGTAAGGTTACTCTCCCTCTATCATCTATTTTTACCAATGTTGCCATTTTTACCCACATGACTATCAAAATACCCTCACTTAAAAATCTAGCCCTCCATGTAGATAACCGAGGACCCAGGGCTGGTTCTCCACAATAGATAAGGGAAAACAAATTAGTCGCCGGAAGGGCGCATCGCTAAAAAAAGTTCAATAACCTCTAGGGCTTTGCACCATAACTTATGTTAACGCTATCCTCTCTTGCACACGCCGATAAAGTTCCTTAATATGATCATACCCTTCGGCGTGTCCGCCACCTCAACATGGAACTGCACCCCATATACGGACCTTCTCTCGTCCTTCAGCGCCTCCACCTCGCAGTACTCGCTCCTCGCCAGCACGACGAACCTCCCGCCGTCCTTCCTCACCTCGTCGTTGTGGGAGGCCCACGCCACGAACTCACGACCTACCCCTTGAAGTATGTCATCGGGCTCTATTACCTCCACCGTGGTCTTGCCGTACTCGGGATTCCTTCCCTTCACCACCTCCCCGCCAAGGATCTTGCCGATCAGCTGGTGGGAGAGGCATATCCCCAGCACCGGAAACCCCGCCTTCTTGATTATCTCCGGCACACACCCGAACTTATCCATCCCGTCGTAGACACTGTGGGGTCCGCCGCCCATCACAAGCCCGTCCACTCCCTTCAGCGTCTCCAGCGTCGTATTTGGCATCACAAGTCTGCTGGATACGCCAAGCTCCTTCAGCGCCCTGACGATAAGGTGGTTGTACTGCCCGCCCATGAATACAACCGGTATGTACATCTTACTCAAACTCCACAGTTGCAGGCGGCTTCGAGGTGAGGTCGTAGCAGACGACCGAGACCCTGTCGTCCTCCATCACCCTGTCGGCCATCCTCTTCAAAACCCTCAGCGGGATCGCTGATGGCTTGGCGGTCATGAAGTCCCTCGTCTCCACCGCCCTTACTATGACAATATACTTGCCCTTCTTGCTCCCGTTGCCGCCACTTATCCTGTAAACAACCCTGACGACCTCCCCGTCTTGGTGCACCACCCTCTCTGGCAGACCGAATAGATCCACGGGCTCCGTCTCCCTCCCCGTCACGATCGCAATCTTGCCGTAGGCTCTATTGTCCCCCTTCACCCCCGTGGCGAGCCATCTGAGATACTCCACCCTCGCCCCGAGCAGCATCCTTGACGCAGCCACCTCCACCCCACCCCTGCTCGGGGATCTCTCGTCCTCGATCACCGCCGCCAGGTACTGCTTCGGAGCCGGTCGGAGTGCTCCGAGGTGCTTCTCTACCGCTTTCGTAGCCTTCCTTAGGACCTCCACCTTCTCCTCCGATACAGGACCTATGCACCTCACCAGCAGTCCAGGTCCAGGGAACGGCTGCCTCTCGGAGGCATCCACCCTCGCCCCCAGATACCGTGCCAGCGCCCTCACCTGGTCCTTGTAAAGGTCGAGGAGCGGCTCCAGCAACCTGAAACCGAACCTCTCCACGGTGTCCACGCCCAGCTGCTCCAGAACATTGTGCTGGGTCTTTATCCCGCCAGAGCTCTCTATCCAGTCCGGGGCTATCGTCCCCTGTAGGAGCACGTCGCACCCCTCCTTCCTGGCCGCCTCCCCAAGAACCGTGTAGAAGGTCTCCCGAAATACCAGGCGCTTGGACTCTGCGTCTGTCCTCCCCTCCAGCGCCTTCATGAACCTGTCCTTCGCCGGCAGGATCTTCAGGGGTAGCCCCAGTGAGGACAGAAGATCCCTGACCTCCTCCACCTCGCCCTCCCTCATGAAGCCGGTGTCCATGAAGAAGCATACCAATCCCTTCCCGAGGGCCCTGTGTGCCAGCGCTGCGCAGGCTGTGCTGTCCACCCCGCCGGAGGTGGCTATGGCTACCCTGTCCCTTCTAACAACGCTCCTTATCTCCGCCACCTTCTCCTCCACGAAGGCAGCGGGGTCGAAGTCGAATGAATTCGCCGAATCAGAGGCCGAAATCGTGTAGCCCTCCAGAGAGATAATACTCAGCAAAGTTAATCTTAAAGGTAATCCAAACAACTTCCCTAGGATTGATGTTGCTTGCTGAACAGGATCAGGTCAGCCGTGGCCTCCGCGCTGAAGCCAGTGGCATCGTCCCTCGCCGCACTGGGCCTCTCCCCGAACCAGATAACCGTCATCGGCCTTGTGGTCTCGGTACTCTCCGCCTACGTTTTCTACCTTTCCTACCCTCTCTGGGGCGGCATCCTTCTCCTTCTCGCCGGCTTTTTCGACATCATCGACGGTGCCGTAGCCAGAATTACTGGCAAGGTCACAAAGTTGGGAGGCATCCTCGACTCTATCCTCGACAGGTACTCCGACCTGATAGTTATCGGGGCGATTCTTCTCGCCGGGCTCTGCGACCCCTTATGGGGGATAATAGCCATGATCGGCTCGGTGATGGTCAGCTACATCCGGGCCCGGGGGGAGGTGGAGGGCGTCAATATGTCCTCCGTTGGGCTCATGGAGAGGGCGGAGCGGATGGTCATACTCGCAATTTCCGCCATCGTGGGCTACACCTGGGCTGGAATTATTCTTCTGGCAATCTTGACGCACATTACCGTCGCCCAGCGTCTCTGGCACCTCATGAGGTCGCTGAGCCCCCGCTGACCTCAAGAAGGTCGAGTGTCCTCCTCAGTATCTTCTTGCCGTCCTCAAGCGTTTGGAGCCCGGTCTCCGTCAGCCTGTAGTACTTCCTAATGATGTTGCTCGGAGCCCGCCTCTCGGCAGCGCTTGTAACGAGCCCCTCCCCCTCCATCTTGTAGAGGACGACGTAGACGGTTATCGTGGCCGGCTCGAAGCCGAAGGCAGCCCTTATCTTGTCCCTTATCTCGTAGGCGTAGAGCGGGCTCTCCCTCAGCAGGTGGAGGATGTAGATCCAGAGGTTCTCCTTGGTGAGCTTTTGCTCGAGCCTCCGCAGCGCCAACCGAGATGTGCCCCCTGATGTATTTCATTCCAGTTTATGGTAACAGTAACTACCTCTCTAATCTGTCAAGTTCGTTATTAATGATTGCTATGCAGTGGCTCGCCAGATAGGAGTGGGGACCCAGGCTCACTCTTTTCGTCCTGACCTCATCGAGGAAGCGCTCGCTCCCCGCGTCGAGCCCCTTCTGATCCCCCAATATGAACGCAGAACTCCCCTCGAACCTCACCTTGGAAGAGTCCTCCCCCTCCTCGTGGAGGTAGTACAACGAGAAACCCCTCTCCCTATACTCGGAGGCGACCCTCTCGAACCCCTTCCGCTCCTTCCTGACGCCCTCCACTTTTTTACCGGAGAGCACGTCGAATACTATCTCCGCCGCCCCAACCTCACCTACTGGCGCACGCCGCATCCTCTCTCCGTCAAAGGTAAGTGAAACTGGTGGGTCCGGCGGTCCCTCCAAAACAACGGTGAGCGCCGTGTCCCTCCTTGGACCCTCCAGCGTGTAAAAGGATGCGACTATGCACCTTGCTATCAGGTCCATCCTCCCGGGACCTGCCAAGGACCTCAAAGAGAAGTCAGGGGCTGTCCGCCCCTCGGAGGCCTTGAGTATAAAAGCCCTGAACAAAATTAGGAAACCTCTCTACCTGAGAGGTCCGCCGAACTTTCTCTCGTCCTTGGCCCTGACCTTGACGACCCTCTGGAAGATCGCGCACGAGACGCAGTAGTACTTCATCACGACCCTCCTGTAGATCAGCGCTCCCTGCTTTTGTAGCTCCCTGGCCAGCTGGGGCTCCAGTATGGAGACCGGCTTCGTCACCTTGATGGCCTTGTCCCTTGGCACCCAGGCTCCGCAACCGTCGCACTGAACCCTGCCGGACTTGCCCTTGTCACCCTTGCTCCTTCCACGGCTCTTCCTCTTCTTCGGCAATTTTAGTCCTCCATCAAAATCAACTGTTAGATGAATATTTGACTTATTAAACTTATTTATCTTCGGGTTTAACATAACATTCCGCAGGCGTATAAGGGGCTCTGAGCCCAAAAGCCGTCGGCCGTCATCATTAGTGTTAAGTATTTCCAAGAGCACTATTAAATAAAGACGTGGCGCCGATTTGGTACATGGGGTGGGGTGCTGAACTATGGTCTCTGGTTACAAAGGCAAGGTTCTGGAGCTCATAAAGAAACACGGCCTAGAAGTGGGCGACAGGGTTCTCGCCAAAAACGAGAGGATCTCCTTCTCCGGAATCCTGATGCCGAGGTCAGAGCTGGACGACGACCAGCACCTCATACTGAAGCTCGACGACGGCTACAACATCGGCCTCTCCATAGAGGGATTAGTCGTCCAGAAGCTCCCCTCCGAGGAGTCAAAAATAAGCCCGCCCCCCTTCGAGGCAAAGTCCAACCCCAGCCTGCCGAAGGTCTCCATTATAAGCACCGGCGGGACCATCGCGAGCAAGGTGGACTACAGGACCGGTGCGGTGAGCCCGGCCCTCTCCGCGAGGGACCTCTACCAGTCCGTGCCTGAGCTGGGCGATCTGGCGGACATCAGGACCGAGATCCTTCTGAGCGTCCTCAGCGAGAACATCGTTCCAGAGAACTGGGGATCCATGGCGAGGTCCGTGTCCAACCACATAAAGGACGGTGCCAAGGGCGTCGTGATAACGCACGGCACCGACACCATGGGGTACACGGCCGCGGCGCTGAGCTTCGCCCTAAGTAACCTTCCTGTACCGGTTATTCTGGTCGGCTCCCAGCGCTCATCGGACAGACCCTCCTCGGACGCCTATCTGAACCTGAAGGGCGCCGTCTTTGCAGCCGCGAGGGCCCCCTTCGCCGAGGTCGGCGTGCTAATGCACGGGGGCAGCTCTGACTCGAGCCTCGTAGTTCACCGGGGCACAAGAGTAAGAAAGTTGCACACGAGCCGGCGGGACGCCTTCGCCTCTGTAAACGCCCTCCCCCTCGCCAGGGTTCAGGACGGCAAGATAGAGACCTACGGCGGGTACAGGAGGAGGGGCGGTGGCGAGCTCGAGCTCAAGGCAAACTTCGAGGAGGACGTGGTGCTAATCAAGTCCTTCCCGGGGGTGCCCCCAGACATTTTCGACCCCGTAATCCACAGGGGCTTCCGCGGCATAGTCCTCGAGGGAACCGGTCTCGGGCACCTGCCAGAGAGCCTCTTCCCCTCGATAAGAAGGGCGATTCAGAGCGGCCTGACCGTGGTCATGGCCTCCCAGTGCCTGTACGGGCGGGTGAACATGAACGTCTACAGCACCGGCAGGGAGCTTCTCAACATGGGCGTCATCCCCGCGGGAGACATGCTCCCGGAGACCGCCCTCGTGAAGCTAATGTGGGTCTTGGGTCAGACCGACGAGCCCGAGAAGATCCGCGAGCTCTTCCTGAAGAACATCGCGGGAGAGCTGTCGGAACGCAGTGATTTCATTGATGTGGAAAGGGGCTGATACATTTGACAGAAAATACTCCGAGCGCAAGCTCCCGATTTTAATCGCGGAGTTGGCGAGGCTTAAATATGGGCTCTGAGAACATATTAAACGTGCTAAGGACCTCAACGGTTCTCCTCAAACCCACCGATACACAATCACTTAGTGAATACGCTGAACAGTCAGCCATCTTATGGAACATTGCAAACTATGAGCGTAGAAAAGCCTTCTACGAACATATGAAAATGCCTTCTTACGCTCTTCAATGCAGAGAACTTAAACATACTGAACCCTTCAAGAAACTTGGAACCTGTAAGGCACAGGCTCTGCTTTCAAAACTTAATGAGGCTTGGCAGAGCTTCCATGCCCTTCTCAGACTCAAGAAAAAGGGAAAGTTACCACCACATATTCGCAAGATACGTCCACCAAAATATTGGAAGCGAAACGGAAAAAGAGAGGCGAAGGCGTTCTACGTTAGAAACGACGGCTGGAGAATGAACGAAAAAGAAATCTCAATCTCCAGAAACAGGATTCCCTATCAATGCGGAGAGCTGTGGGTGGGTAAGTGGGGTCGATTAGAAGTCATAAAAGATGAGATCAACAGGAGGTGGTATGCCCATATCCCAGTCGAGGTTGATTGGCAGCCTCCGAGTCGGAGTCAAACCGATGCCAAAAAGGCATCCTTGGATCTGGGCATATGCAACCTTGCAACCCTCTATATAGAGGGCGAGAGACCAATAATCTACTCTGGCAGAGCAGTTCTCTCAGACTGGATTTACCATACAAAGGAGATAGCGGATAAGCAGTCAAAACTCCCACGAAAAAGACACGCATCCAAACGTATTCGGCTTCAGTTTAGGAGAAGACAGAGAAGGCTGAAGCACGCAATAAACGCCATGTTAAGGAGCATCTTTTCGCATTTGGAACAGGGGAACGTGAGTGAACTTTACATCGGGGACCTCAACGGAATCAGAGAAGAGGCAAACCACGGCAAAAGAGGAAATCAGAAGCTACATCTCTTCTGGGCCTACGACAAAATCGTCAAGCGTATCCTTGAACTTGGAGAAGAGTACGGCATAATCGTTAAGAAAGTCTCTGAGAGGGATACGTCGAGGACATGCTGCCTGTGCGGAAAACAGCACAACGGCAGGATAGAAAGGGGACTGATGATCTGCCGTGAGAAGCATAAAAGCATCAACGCCGACGTCAACGGTGCTGTAAACATATTGAACGTAGCCGTGAAAAGGTCTCCCCCAGTCCTTAGCACAGACTCATATGAAGGGAAGACCAGCGGTAGCGGGCTGATGGCACAGCCCCTGCCCTTGAGGTGGAACTACCATGAATGGTCATGAAGCCTTTAGAGGCAGGAATCTCCCGGCTTTAGCCGTGGAGAGTGTCAACCATCACATCAAAGTGGGTATAGAGATTCACCAGCAGCTCGACACCCCCAAGAAGCTCTTCTGCGGCTGCCCGACCGTTCTCAGGGAGGAGGATCCGCACTTCTCGATCCTGAGGAGGCTGAAGCCGACATACAGCGAGCTCGGGGATCTCGACAGGGCGGCGCTCTTCGAGTCAGAGAGGAGGAGGACCTTCTGCTACCAGGGCTATAACGATACAGTCTGCCTCGTGGAGCTCGACGAGGAGCCGCCCCACGACCTGAACAGGGACGCGGTCTCCATATCATTAACGGTGGCGGCGCTCCTGAACATGACCCCCGTTGACGAGATACATGTGATGAGGAAGATCGTCATAGATGGCTCCAACACCACCGGGTTTCAGCGGACCGCCAAGATCGCGTTTGACGGCTGGCTCATGGACGGCGAGGAGAGGATCACCATGCAGTCCCTCTGCCTCGAGGAGGATGCCGCGAGGAAGATCTCCGATACCCCCGAAATGATGACCTACCGGCTTGACCGCCTCGGGATTCCCCTCGTGGAGATCGCAACAGGACCGGACATCCACAGCGGGGAGCAGGCCGAGCGCGTCGCCCTCCAACTCGGCAGGATCCTGAAGGCAACCGGGAGGATGAAGCGGGGGCTGGGAACCATACGGCAGGATCTGAACATCTCCATAGAGGGAGGAACGAGGATCGAGGTGAAGGGCGTCCAAGAGCTGGGCCTCATCTCAACCGTGGTGGAGTACGAGGTCACCAGGCAGAGGAACCTACTCCTGCTGAGGGAGGAGCTGAAGAGGAGGGGCGTAACCGCCCCAAGGCCCAAGGTCGTGGACGTAACCGACGTATTCTCATCCTCGAACGGCAAGGTTATAAAAAAGGCCCTGGAGTCCGGCGGAAGGGTGCAGGCCGTCCTCCTGCCAGGCTACGGTGGTCTCCTCAAGACGGAGTTGCAGCCGGGTAGGAGGTTCGGCATGGAGCTCTCAGACCACGCAAAGGTCTTCGGTGGGGTCGGCGGCATATTCCACACAGACGAGCTGCCCGCCTACGGCATCACGGAGGAGGATCTTAGGGGGTTGAGGAAGAAGGTCAGTGCCACCGAGAACGACGCCGTGGTCTTCGTCGCCGCCGAGGCAGCGGTCGGCTCGGTCGCTCTGAATGCCGTTGTCATGAGGGCATCGGAGGCTTTGAAGGGCGTCCCCGGCGAGGTGAGGGCCTTCAATCCAGATGGCACGACCCACTTCATGAGGCCGATGCCAGGCTCGGCCAGGATGTACCCCGAGACCGACGTCCCCTCCATAGTCGTTGGTGCAGACCTGCTCGACAAAATAAGGAGGGATCTCCCGGAGCTTCTGGAGAAGAGAACGGAGCGGTACATAAAGGAGTACGGGCTGAGCAAGGACCTCGCCGCGTTAATAGTCGACTCGCCCTACGCAATAACCTTTGAGAGGCTCGTTAAATCTGATGGGCTGGCACCCTCCTTCGTCGCAGCGACCTTCGAGTACACCCTAAAGATGCTGAAGCGGGAGGGGATAGACGTGGAGTCGCTGGAGGAGGGGCAGATCAGGGATGTCCTGATAAGGGTGCACAAGGGGGAGGTTGCAAAGGAGGCCGTGGCCGAGATCTTCCGGTGGCTCGCGTCCAACAGGGGAAGGAGCATTGAGGAGGCCACGAGGGCTCTCTCGCTCGGTGCGGTGGACACCGCTGCGCTAAAGGCCGCCGTCGCCGAGCTGGTGGGCAGGAACATGGAGAGGATAAGGCGGGACGGCGAGCGCGCCCTAAGCCCGCTGATGGGCGATCTGATGAAGACCTTCAGGGGGAAGGTCGGCGGCAAGGTACTCCATGAGTTGCTCAAGGAGGAGATCCGGAGGCGCCTGGAAGGCGCTCCCAGATAACTTTTTTAATTATACTGGCGATATCAATTCTGTTTGGTGTCCTTCGTGTGCGGAATATTCGGGTGCCTCTGCGATGGAGCCCCACAGGTGATACTTGATGGTCTGAAGCGACTTGAGTACAGGGGATATGACTCCGTAGGGGTCGCTGTGATAAACAATAACAAAATTGCCTTAGAAAAGGATAAAGGAAGGATTGATCAATTTATAGGTGGTCTAGATGAGACTCGACTTTATGGGGAAGTTGGGGTAGGCCACACGAGGTGGGCGACACATGGTGCTCCTTGCAAGGAGAACGCCCACCCTCATCTAGACTGTACAAAAACCATAGCAGTCGTACACAATGGAGTTTTAGAGAACTTTCTCCAGCTTAGAGAGGAGCTCGCAAGGAAGGGGCACCACTTCACCTCAAACACCGATACAGAGGTAATCCCTCACATGATAGAGGAGGGCATGAAGGCGGGCCTTCCCCTAAAAGAGGCCGTGGTCCAGGCAACTAAGAGCATAAAGGGCTCAATGGCATGCATCATCATAGGCACCTCCGAGCCCAACAAGATGATCTGTGTTCGAAGGGAGAGCCCCCTGGTGATCGGCGTAGGCCCCAAGGGCGCATACTGCGCATCTGACATCCCCGCGCTACTGCCGTTCACAAAAAGGGTCTTGATCATGCAGGATGATACGATCGCGACCCTTGAGAGAGGGAGGGTTAATCTTGAGGAGATAGGCGGTGGCGCAGTCGAACCCCAATTCTCCAACGTGACATGGGATCTGAAGATGGCGGAGAAGAGCGGGTATCCACACTTCATGATAAAGGAGATCTACGACCAGCCCGTTGCCATCAGGGACACGCTGAAGGTGCCAGAGACCTTCCTGGACCGTGCCGCAGACCTGCTGAACGATAAAATCTACCTCAGCGGGTCGGGAACCTCCTACCACGCCTGCCTCTCAACCTCCTACATGATGTCCAGGCTCCTCGGGATCGACGTGAGGCCGGTACTCTCCTCCGAGTTCAACGAGGCTGTCTCTGACCTCCAAGGGAGCACGGTGGTGGCGGTCTCGCAGTCGGGGGAGACCGCCGATACCCTGAGTGCCGTCAAGTACGCAAAAGGCAAGGGGGCGAAGATACTCGGGATAACGAACACCTTGGGCTCGTCCATCACGGTACTCTCCAACGCCTACATCTGCACGCAGAGCGGGCCTGAGATAGGCGTGGCTGCGACGAAGACCTTCCTGACTCAGCTCACCGCACTGGACCTCCTCACGCTGCGCGTCGGGCTCAAGAAGGGAAGGATCTCCGAAGGGGATTACAGATCGATGAGCCAACAGATGAACAGATTACCACGGTTGATCGAAGAGACCCTAGGCAGGTGCGAGAAGGTCAAGGAATTGGCGCTGAAATACTCCACGAGGCGCAACGCATTCTTCTTGGCCCGCGGGATAAACGTGGCAACTGCCATGGAAGGTGCCCTAAAACTGAAGGAGATAAGCTACATCCACGCCGAGGGATACCCGGCGGGGGAGTCCAAACACGGTCCCATCTCGCTGGTGGAGCGGGACTTCCTCTGCGTCTTCATCGCCCCGAGGGACGCTACACGAGGAAGGGTGATCGGAAACATCATGGAGATGAAGGCCAGAGGCGCAGAGATATTCTCCATAATCACCGAGGGGGACGAGGAGCTGAAGGAAGTCTCCAACGAGTTCTTCGAGGTCCCGGAGGCGCCTGATCTGCTCTACCCGATGCTATGCACGGTCCCCTTGCAGGTCTTTGCCTACCATGTCGCAAATTTCAGAGGGCTGGATCCGGATAAGCCAAGGAACCTCGCAAAGTCCGTGACCGTGCTGTAATCCTGCCTGTACGGAGGGAGGAGGGAAGACACCATGAGCTACCCTGACAGAAAGATCATCGCCTCAATAGACGGGGCAGTAGACTTGGCGGAGAAGATCTCCGTCCTCCTCTCATTTGGCACAAACAATAGTGAGGTGTACAAGAAGGTTCTGCGTTGCAGACTTGAGGTGCAGTACGCCCTCGCCCTCCTCTGCCTCAACTATAGGACAGAGTGCCGTCCGCAGAGGGTTCGCGGCAAGCCAGAGATGGAGAAGGACATACAGCAGATAACCGATCACCTCTTGAAGTGCAAGGATCTTCTCTCTTCTGGGAGAGCCGAAGATGCCGTAAAAGACCTCTTAGCCGCGGACGCCCTACTTGGGCACCTAATAATCTGGCTGAGAAGGGAGAAGAAGGTGCCGTGGGATAAACCCTCGGCAAGTTAGCGAAAAAGAAAAGGAAATAAAAACTAAGAACTATTTAAACTACTTTAACTATTTTGGCGGGAAGCCCCGGACTTCAGGCTGGGGAGGATGTCACAACTGGCCTTCTGTCAACCACGTCCAGAGTACCAGGCCCTGTTCCGATTATGGTGACCGGGACGCCCAAGTTCTTCTCGACCTCTTTGACGAATCCCTTGGCCCTGTCAGAGAGCCCATCGTATCTGGTCATCCCTTTGCACTCTGGGAAGACCGTGTCCAGCTTTGTCAGGGCTATCTGCGTCGCCGAGTTTATCTTGACGGCCCTCCCGGCCAGCTCGTAGTTGAAGGGCGCGGCCCTCCTCTTCCTGCCCGTGACCGAGGCTATCTCCACCCAGCCCCTCCTCGCAACCTCCTCCTCAGGGAGCTCTCTCTCGAGCGGTCCGCCTCCGACCCGCGTCACGTACGACTTAAACACCACGATCACATTATCGACATCCTTCGGCCCAACACCCACCTCGCTGCATACGCCGGAGGCAGAGACGTCCCTGCTTGTCACAAACGGGTACCCCCCGTGGTAGAGCGAGAGGTACAGTCCCTGCGTCCCCTCTATGAGCACGCCTCCACCATCCTTCATGCAATCCTGAACCTCCCCAGAGACGTCCGTGATGAAGGGCTTGAGCTCCTCAAAGTCCTTGGCCATTTTTAGCAGGCGCGATACCCTGTCCACCATGGCTGACCCGACGCCGGAGCCGGTGGATCCCACCTCCTTCATCAGGAACTCGTCCTTCCTCTCCCTCGCCATGTGCTCCGGCAGTATGATCCCGCTGTTCACGTCCACGCCTATCCTGCCCCTCGTTCCGGTGAGCTCCACCTCCTTCATGAAGGTCTCGATGCTGTAAAGCGCGCCCGCACCGACGAGAAGCCTGGTGCTCTTATTAACGAAGGCGCAAGGAACGATCCGCAGTTTTATCTCCCTTCCCCCGTATACAAGGGTGTGGCCCGCGTTGATCGAGCCTGTTCTTACCGCTAATTTGTAGTTGTCATTACGGCTCAAATAGGCGGCTATCTTTCCTATGGGGGGCGAACGCTAATGCGCCTCGCCTTTCCCCTCGTCTCCGAAGAAGCCGCCAACGAGAACCGTGGCTCCCATACTCTCACCAAAAGAGAGAGGGACATCTCACTATAATAAGGTTTAACCCAGAGGAAACTCTATATCCCTCTTCATGTTCATAAATCAGAGGCCTGAAGTGATTCAAGCGCGATAAGAGACGATGGAGGGGTCCAATTGCATATATATGGCATAAAGATGCCGCTGATCCGCCCCGGCGTCGACCTAGTGGCCCTGACCATTGAAAGATCCAAAAGTTCGGGCAACCCTATCCAAAATGGCGACATCGTCGTATACTCTGCCAAGGTCGTGGGCACCTCCCAAGGCCGCCTCGTTGACCTCTCCAAGGTTAAGCCGTCGAAGAAAGCACTCAGGATATCAAAAAAATACCACCTCGACCCTGCCTTTGCAGAGGTAGTCCTGAAGGAGTCAGACGAGATCCTTGGGGGGGTCGAGTATGCCCTAACAACAATTAAGAAGGGCGTCCTGATCGCCAACGGCGGCGTCGACCAGTCCAACGCGCCGCTGGGCTTTGCCGCCCTATGGCCCGAGGACCCGCAGAGGTCTGCCGAGGAGTTTAGAGGGCGCTTCAGGGATGCTGGGCTGGATGTCGGCATACTGATCATAGACAGCAGAACCCTGCCCCTCAGGATGGGCAACAGCTCCGTGGCCTTGGGGGTGGCCGGCCTCAGTCCGGTGGAGGACCTCAGGGGAAGGAAGGACCTCTTCGGTCGCCCAATGAAGATCAAACGCCTGGCCGTGGCCGACAACCTGGCCTCAGCCGCCCACCTCGTAATGGGGGAGACCTCCGAGTCCATCCCCGTCGCGGTCGTGAGGAACGCCCCGGTCCGCTATGGTGAGGGCCATGTCATAGGCGAGGCATTCATCCCCGTCGAGGAGTGCCTGGTAATGCACCTCATGGGAAAAGGCAAGAGGCTAAAGAAGAAGCCGTCTTGATCTTAAATCTTTTTTATTTATTGCCGATGAAATTACGGAAACGTTTAATTATAGTCTATGGCGCATAAAAATAATATTAGGGGGACAAAAATGTCAGCCGAGTTTGACGATCTGGACAGGCTCATCATCAAAAACCTGCAGGTGAACGCGAGAGCCCCGTTCTCAAAGATCGCAAAGGAGGCCGGCGTAAGCGAGGCGACCATATTCCTGAGGGTGAGGCGCCTCCAGCAAGTTGGCATCATAAAGTCATTCAGGGCGATAATCTCCCCATCTAAGGTCGGGAAGAGCCTCTCCGCATTCATACTGGTGAGGGCTGATCCCAGAAAGTATTCTGACGTACTCAACGTGGTCAGAAACCTGAGCGAGGTCACCGAGGCCTACGACGTAACCGGCCCATACTACCTGATCCTTAGGGTGGACATCGCCGACAAGGAGTCCCTCGCCAAGGTAATAGACCTTATAGGTGCCGTCGAGGGCGTCTCCAGCACAGAGACCGCCATAGTCCTCAAGGAAGTAAAGGAGAACGTCGGCATAAAGATCTGAGACGAACCGTTGGCAAAAAATTAATACAGCCGTATCGACACTCAGATCATATGGGATACGACCCTTTCGCCCTCATTTTTTTTGGGATATATCTTATCATCGTAGGTCTGATGCTGCTCGCGCTCAAGAGCAAGGGGAGGGTGGAGGGCGGGGCCCTCATCATGATAGGCCCGATCCCCATTGCAATAGGCACCAGTACAAAGATCATAAAGCTGCTACTTCTAATCGGGGTCATGATCTTCCTGATCGTGGTTGTGATCTGAAATGGTTCATGTGGACAAACTGTCCTTGATCCTTATCGCGGCGGGCATCCTTTTCGTGCTAGCCGGACTATTCCAGGGGGCCATCACTTTGCCGGAAACAACAGGCGCGAGCGGCGTTGTAATCTTCATAGGACCAATTCCAGTATTCATAGGCTGGGGCGAGCCGTCTTCGCTAATAGTGATCTTGGTTGTTATAATGGCCATACTAACGATAATGGGCCTGCTGTTGCACCACAGAGGTCGGGCTTCTCTCTGATTCCAATCGCCTTTCCCAAGACGGAATCAAACCGCAGGTATTATAAACCTGTTTGCGGTGTTCACTTTGGTGTCAATTTTGCCGAAGCCCATGATCATTAAGGCAGACGAGGACGAGGTACTGGACATCGAGCTCGAGGAGGACTTTATAAAGGCAAACGAGAGGATGGCGGACCTAAACAGGAGGACCTTTGACCGCTACGGTGTCAAGGTCGTAGACTTCATGGGTTCCATAGGGTCCGGAAAGACCTCAATCATCGAAAGGCTCGTCGAGGTGCTGAAGGGGAGGTATAAGGTGGGCGTGATTGCTGGTGACACCACCACGGCCATCGATGCGGAGCGGGTGTCCCGGCACGGCGTGCCCTCCCTGCAGATAAACACCGGCAGGGAGTGCCACCTTGACGCCCCGCTCGTCAGGAAGGCCTCCAAGAAGTTGCTGCGGGAAGGGGTCAACCTGATACTTATCGAGAACGTAGGGAACCTGATCTGCCCCGCAGAGTTCCCGCTGGGCGCGCACAAGCGGGTCGTCGTCGTGAGCGTCACGGAGGGCGAGTACATGATCAAGAAGAAGCAGGATATATTCAGGGCCGCCCAGGTGGGCGTAATCAACAAGAAGGACATGGCAGGCTACATGGATGTAGACACAAACCAGCTTGTGAAGGACGCCCTCGACGCGAATCCTAAGATGAAGGTCGTGGTGACAAGCGCAAAAAAAGGCGAGGGCATAAATGAGCTGGTAAATGCACTCGAACTCTGATATTTCTCGTTAACATAATCTGTAGTGATGCTGCTTCTCAGCGGGTTTTTTAACCACCTATGCCTTCTATAAGGTGGCGGATGAAGTAACGATGGTCTCTTGAGCTCGCGCTGTGAGAGACTGATGGGCGGACTGACGCCTCAATCTTAAAGAGAAGCCTCCGTTGGATAAAAGTTATATATTTCGCGAATCATTTTAACGCAACTTGGATTAAGAGGAGACCATCATTGCTGAAGAAGATACTCGTTGCCAACAGGGGCGAGATCGCACTTCGCACCATAAGGGCGGCCAATGAGATGGGTATAAAGACCGTTGCCATTTACTCCGAGGCAGACGCCAACGCCAAATTTGTATACTATGCAGATGAGGCTCACCTAATCGGTCCAGGGCCGGCGGCACAGAGTTACCTCAGGATGGAAAAGATAATTGAGGTGGCCAAAAAGACTGGCGCAGAGGGCATTCACCCAGGCTACGGGTTCTTGGCGCAGAACGCGAAGTTCGTGAGGTTGTGCGGCGAGGCGGGCTTAGAGTTCATCGGCCCCAAGGCCACCGCGCAGGAGCTCTTGGGCGATAAATTGGGCGCGAGGCGATCAATGAAGAAGGCGGGCATACCCATCGTTCCAGGCGCGCTTGACGCGATTCAGGACGACAAGGACGCTCTCCAGGTGGCGGAGGAGACCGGTTATCCCGTTATGGTCAAGCCGACGGGCGGCGGTGGGGGCATAGGGATGCAGGTCTGCAGGTCAAAGGACGAGCTTCTAGAGGCCATCAAGAAGGCGCAGAGGCTTGCGGCATCCGCGTTCTCGAGGCCAGAGGTCTACATCGAGAAGTACTTGGAGAGGCCGAGGCACATCGAGATCCAGATACTCGCGGACAAGAAGGGCAACGTGATCTACCTCGGAGAAAGGGAGTGCTCCATCCAGAGGAGGCACCAGAAGCTCATCGAGGAGGCGCCATCCCCCGTAATGTACGTGGACCCAGACCTGAGAAGAAGAATGGGCGAGACGGCCGTGAAGGTCGCCAAGGTGGCAGGCTACGAGAATGCAGGGACGTGCGAGTTCCTCTACTCCGACAAGGACCGCGCCTTCTACTTCCTCGAGGTCAACAGCCGGCTCCAGGTCGAGCACCCTGTAACGGAGATGGTGACGGGCATTGATATCGTGAAGGAGCAGTACAAGATCGCCTCGGGCGAGGCGCTCTCCCTCAAGCAGGAGGAGATCAGGGTAACAGGGCACGCAATGGAGTGCCGCATCAATGCGGAGGATCCGCTGAACGACTTCGTGCCCTCAATCGGGCTGATAACTAATTACATAGAGCCTGGCGGAATAGGTGTGAGGGTAGATAGCGGCATATACGCCGGCTATACCATACCTCCATTCTACGACTCACTGGCAGTCAAGCTGCTCACGTGGGGCAACAACCGTGATGAATGCATTGCGAGGATGAGGCGCGCACTAAGCGAGTTCGTGATCGAGGGCATACAGACGGTCATACCATTCCACAAGGTCGTGATGAACGACGAGGAGTTCATCAAGGGCAACATCCACACGGAGTTCATACAGGACAGAAACATACTGGAGAGGGTGAAGGTCCAGTACGAGGAGGATGAGGTCTGGAGAAAGAGCAAGGTGAACGTCTTGAGCAAGATACAGCCGAGGACTGAAGAGGGTGCACAGACCGGTGGTGCGGTGGCCGACAAGAAGACCGTGGCCATCGCTGCTGCAATCGCCTCCTACATACAGAGCAAACCCCAGAGGCAGCTGGTCAGCAGCGGTTGGGTCATCTCTGACAGGGTGAAAAATGCAAGATAGAGAGTGCGGGCAGTGTCAAGAACAAACAAATTCAAACTCAGCATCGGGAACGCCCACTACAGCATAGACATCAGCGAGAGGGCGTACGGTCTCTATGACGTCAAGGTCAACGACGAGACCTTCAGGATAAGCGTCGCTGATATGCTATTGCCCTCACCTCAGACGGCGGTCACCTCTTCAGGCACTACGGTAGCAGGAGGTCCAAAAGCGGCAGCGGCAGTCGGCGGTACAGTAACCGGAGTACCAGGAGCGGCAGCGGCAGTCGGCGGTGCCATCAAGGCAGCGATGCCTGGCACAGTCATGACCATCAAGGTAAAGGCCGGAGACGCCGTTAAGGCCGGAGACGTCGTGATGGCCCTTGAGACGATGAAGATGGAGAACCCCATAAAGTCCAACAGGGCTGGAAAGGTGAAGGAGATCATGGTACAGCCAGGCAAGTTCGTGAACGTAGGAGATCCGCTGATAGTGATAGAGTAATATGGTGAGATAAACAAAGGAGTGTTAGATATGTCACCCCCTCCCCTCTCTGATAAATTTAAGGAACTGAACGATCTCAAGGAGAAGGCAAGACTCGGTGGAGGAGCCGAGGCCATCGAGAAGCAACACAAGGGTGGAAAGCTCACGGCAAGGGAGCGTCTGGAGAAGCTCCTCGACCCCGGTAGCTTTGCGGAGGTAGATCAGCTCGTCGTGCACAGGTGCCACGACTTCGATATGGACAAGAAGCGCGTCCTCGGCGACGCGGTGGTGACAGGGTACGGCACCATCAATGGCAGGCCTGTCTTTGTCTACTCGCAGGACTTCACCTTCGTCGGTGGCTCTCTCAGCGAGATGCATGCCAAGAAGATCGCAAAGATCCAGGACATGGCAATGAAGGCTGGAGCCCCGTGCATCGGTCTGAACGACTCGGGCGGTGCGAGGATCCAGGAGGGTATACATTCCTTGGCTGGGTACGGCGAGATCTTCTACAGGAATGTAATGGCATCGGCCGTCATCCCTCAGATCATTGCCATAATGGGTCCCTGCGCCGGTGGTGCCGTCTACTCCCCAGCCCTCGCGGACTTCATCTTCATGGTAAGAAAGACAAGCTATATGTTCATCACCGGTCCGAAGGTGGTCAAGGCCGCCATTGGTGAGGACGTGACCTTCGAGGCTCTGGGTGGCGCGGACGCTCACGCGAAACTCAGCGGCGTTGCCCACTTTGCAGTCGACAGCGATGAGGAGTGCCTAAAGCAGATCAGGAACCTGATGAGCTACCTGCCATCCAACAACATGGACGACGCACCCATAATGGAGAGCGCGGATCCTCCGGACAGGATGGAGGAGGAGCTGAACGAGGTCGTTCCAGTAGATCCTAAGAAGCCCTACGATGTGCACGACGTTATAAACCACATATTTGACAAGGGCTCGTTCTACGAGGCCCAGGCCCAGTTCGCCCCCAACGCAGTCGTAGGATTAGCTAGGCTCAACGGTAGATCCGTGGGCGTGATCGCAAACCAGCCCATGGTCTACGCCGGATGCCTTGATATCGACTCGTCCGACAAGATAGCCAGGTTCGTGAGGACGTGTGACGCCTTCAACCTTCCGCTCGTAACATTTGTGGACGTTCCGGGCTACCTCCCGGGTACGAAGCAGGAGCACGGCGGTGTGATCAGACACGGTGCCAAGGTAATCTATGCCTACTCCGAGGCCTCCGTGCCAAAGCTAACCGTGATCATGAGGAAGGCGTACGGAGGTGGCTACATCGCGATGTGTAGCAGGCACCTAGGCGCTGACGTAGTCTTTGCGTGGCCAACGGCCGAGATAGCGGTGATGGGCCCTGAGGGCGCGGTCGAGATAATCCACAGGAACGAGCTCATGAAGGCGAAGACCCCAGAAGAGGTAAAGGAGATCACAAACAAACTCGTGGCAGACTACAGGAACAAGTTCGCGAATCCATACATCGCCTCGCAGATGGGCTATGTGGACTCCGTGATCTCGCCCAAAGAGACAAGACCAATGCTCATCAAGGCTCTGGAAAGTTTTGTGTCAAAGAGAGACCTCCAGCCCAGAGCTCCCAAGAGGCACGGAAACATCCCTGTATAACCTCCTTTCTTTTTTCATCTAATTTTTTGGCAGCCTTCCCTAATCCCGCTCATCCAGAGCGCCATGAGCCGTTAAACAGCATTTTCCGGGTTCTGTCAACTCTCCGTTTGGCGAACAGTCGACTTCGGGGCATCAGCTCCGAGGATTACCGTAGTCGTCGGGTTCCCCCTCACCGCTTCAACTGCCCAGCCTTTCGCCTTATCGTTTAAAGGCAGGGAACGGTCGAACCTCAACCGCCCCCTCAGGGCTGTTTCATCATGGCAACCGCGTCCCCGTCTGCCTCCATTCCGTATGAACGCCTCATACGGCAACCTTGCCCATTCAGGAGTCTCTCCCCACATATCGGGCGTACAGTTGATGCGATTCCTCGTTTCGCTGCAGTCAATTAATTGAAATGAGCCTAGGATCAGCCCTGTAGCCTCCTTTCGCCTCGCCCCCGCAATTAGATTAGGTATTTAAATCCGACGAAGTCTTTACAGAACAATTTTCCGTAATTTTTATTTATATGGCGAATCATTCGGCTTTATCATAGGAGAGAATTATGTTGAAGAGACCACTTGAAGGTATTCGCGTATTAAGCCTAACTGGCGCCCTCTTCGGACCATATTGCGGCATGGTCCTAGCAGACTTGGGTGCAGAGGTTATCAAGGTCGAGAGGCCAAATTTTGGCGACATGAGCAGAGAATGGGGGCCCTTCTTCCCCAATGTCCAAGGACCGGATAAGAGCGGATACTTCGTTAGCCTGCACAGAAACCACAAGGACCTCACGCTCAACCTGAAGAGCCCCAAAGCCAAAGAGATCCTCAAAGAACTGGCGAAGAAGAGCGACGTTCTATTAGAGAACTTCAAGCCGGGCACGATGGACGAGTGGGGGATAGGCTACGAGGAACTAAGAAAGGTCAACCCGAGGCTGATATACGCCTGCGGCTCTGGTTTCGGTCATTACGGTCCCTACAGCCAGTGGCCCAGCTACGACATCATAGGTCAGGCCATGGGCGGCTTTATGGACTTGAACGGCTGGCCTGACAAGCCGCCGGTGAGGGCAGGATCCTCCATAGGGGACATCATATCAGGACTGTTTCTCACCATTGGGATACTCGCGGCGCTTAGGTACCGCGATGCAACCGGAAAGGGTCAGAAGGTAGATGTCGCCCAGGTGGATTCCATGCTTGCCGTCCTCGAGAACGCGGTTATACGGTACACCCTGGAGCACAAGGTTCCGACCCGGATAGGCGCAAAGCACCCCTCAATAACGCCGTTCGACATATTCAAGGCAAAGGACGGATACGTTGTAATAGCCGTTGGCAACGAAGGGATCTGGAGGCGCTTCTGCCCTGCCATAGGGAAGTCTGAGTGGACAAACGATCCAAGGTTCGCCACCAACGACCTCAGGCTAAAGAACGAGGCTACGCTGAAGACCCTGATAGAGGAGTACACGAGGGACAAGACGAGGTGGGAGATCGCAAAGCTCCTCCTCGCAAATGATGTCCCGTCCGCCCCGGTGTACAACGTGGGGGAGGCTGTTGAGGACGAGCACGTCAAAGCAAGAGAGATGATCGTGGAACTAGACCAGCCACAGTACGGCAAGGTAAGGGTGGCAGGATGTCCGATAAAGTTCTCGGAGACTCCGATAAAGACCTTCACGCCCGCGCCTCTACTGGGACAGAACAACGAGGAGATCCTAACAAGCCTCTTGGGCTACACAAAGGACCAGTGTGACGAGTTGAAGAGAGAAGGCATAACCTGAAGTGGTCTTGGTCGTGGGAGCACAAGCTTAATCCCACGGCCCGCCTCATGTTTTTGTGATAGTTTTGCCCTCCAAAATCATAGACGATCTCCTGACAAGAGGGACCTTCGTCTCAGGTGAAAAGATCGCCCGCAAAGTAGGAGTATCAAGAACCGCTGTCTTCAAACGCATCAGGGGTTTAAGGAGTGACGGCTACTCGATAGAATCCGTTCGGGGAAAGGGCTACCGATTACTGCCTAGGTTAGACGGTCTGCTTCCTTTGGAGATAAGGATGAAGGCAAAATCCACCACATTCGGGAGGGAGGTCACCACCTTGGAGAGCGTGGACTCCACCCAAAACTACGGGCGTAAATTGGCTGATGCGGGTGCCCTTGAAGGGACGATCATAGTGGCGTTGGAGCAGACGGCAGGAAAGGGAAGGATGAGCCGGGCGTGGTCCTCACCCAAGGGCGGACTATGGTTCACACTTCTGCTGAGGCCCTCAGCCCCGATGGGGGAACTGTACAAACTCACGCTACTGTTCGGCGTCTCCGTGGCGAGGGCCTTAGAATCCTACGGCCTGAGGCCCTGCCTGAAATGGCCCAACGACGTCCTAGTGAACGGCAAGAAGATCTGCGGCATCCTGCTGGAGACCTCTGGAGAGCCGGACAGGGTCGAGTACGTGTTGGTCGGCATCGGGCTGAACGTCAACTTCTCCTCCCGCGATCTGCCGGACGATATCCGTTCCTCCTCGACCTCCGTATACGATGCTCTGAACCGCCGGGTGGACAGGGCAGACCTCCTCTGCCGAATCCTTGAGGACTCTGAGCGCCTGTACCTCTCGGCCGCAAAGGGAGGGTTCCAAAGGGTGCTCAATGCCTGGAGGTTGATGTCCTGCACCATAGGGCGGGCTGTAACTGTCCAGTCGTTTGGAGCCTCCATTAGCGGTCGGGCAGTGGATATTGATGACGATGGCTCACTCATAGTGGAGACAAAGGAGGGCAGGAAGAAGGTATACTCGGGCGACGTACTCCTCTCATAGGGCGCTATTTTGCCTCGCCCTGCTGGATTTCACTTTGGGTGTTAACACGGCTCCTTCTTACCGCCACCGCTCCTGTCCAACAGGGAGAGCCTGCTCCTGATATCCGCCTGCAGACTCTCCGGCAGACCGGGCAACCCCGGATCCAAGAACCCTTTGACCAGTATGCCTATCGCTTGGTCGGGCTGTATGCCCCTCGACATCAGGTAGTTGAGTTGCTCCTCCTGCAGCTTACCTATCGCTGCCTCGTGAGAGAGCTCGGTGTCCGAGTGCTCGGCTATGAGCTCTGGTATGGCGGTTATGGAGGCAGTGGGGCAGAGCATCAGCCCCCTGCACTCGAGGTGCCCCTTGGTATTCTTGCTCTGGCCTATCATCTGCCCCCTGTTGTAGACCTTCGCCGTCCCGGTGGCCACGACCTTGAAGATGGACTCCCCAGAGGTTTCCTCCTCCATGAGTATTATCCTGTTGCCCAAGTCTATTATGGAGTCCTTGCTTGCGTAAATAATTGTATTGAACTTTGCCTTGGCCTTCCTGCCCGTCAGGTAGGCCGTGGGGTAGCTCTGAATATCCCTGACTGGCTTGATCAGGATGTAGTTCGATATGAAGGTCCCGCCCTCCTCGACGATGGCAGCCGTCCTCGGTCTTATGTAGGTCTCCTCCCCCCAGCTGTGGATCATGGTGAATATGACGGTGGCATTCTTCTTGACGTAGAACTCGCTTATCCCCAAGTGTGCTGCCCTCTTTGTCCTATTACCGACAGTGCACCCAGTTATTATGTTCAGCTCTGAGCCCTCCTCCGCAATGATTATGTTGTGTGGTGCCTGCAGGACCCCCTCAGTATCGATGAAGAGGCACGCCTGCACCGGGCGTTCTATCCTCTCGTTCGCTGCCGACCTTATGAAGTAGCCCTTCGTCTGCCTCAGCTCCGCCATGGCCGTGTACTTGTCCTGCTCCACGGAGAGCGCCTTCCAGTAGTACCCCCTCAGCCACTCATACTTGCCGAGGGCGAGGTCTGCGGGCATGAGCTCCAGCCCCTTTATCCTCGATGCCAGCCGGCTGAGGAGAACGGAGTGATCCAGCTGGAAGTAGGTTCCGCTCTTGACCTCACCCACGTCCACGCCCACCTCCAGACTCTTCCTCTTCACATCCTCGGGGATGGTTGTGGCGATCCTGCCCGTCTGTATGAACTCGCTCAAGTCAATGTCGTTCCCATAGGGTGCCCTCTTCGTCACAGCTTGGAGGGCTCGCATCCTGAACCTCTCTCTCCAGGCATCATCCATTCGCAACCGCCTCCTTTATGAGCTGCTCGTACCCCATCGCCTCGATCTTGGGCATCAGCTCGTCGTACCCCCCGGTTATCATGATCCTCCCGTTGGACATTATATGCACCCTCGTGGGCTTCAGGTACTGCAGTATGTGCCTGTGGTGGGTTATTATTATCACGGTGCAGTCGTAGCTGGAGATGTACTCCCGCAGGCTGTTCCCCACCACCTTCAAGGAGTCTATGTCCACCCCGCTGTCGGGCTCGTCCAGTATCATCAACCTCGGTCTCATAGCAAATATCTGGGCAAGCTCGGATCTCTTCCTCTCGCCGCCTGAGAAGCCCACATTGAGCTCCCTGTTTGTATAGAGTGAGTGCTCTAGGTTGACCCTCTCCAGCATCTTCTTTGGCAGGTCCATGTCGTCCCCAGGTCTGGGCGTCCATGGGTTCACCCCACCGGCCAGGGAGATGATATCGCCGAGCCTTATGCCCCGGATCGCCGGCGGGGACTGGAAAGCGAGGGCCATGCCTGCCCTCGCCCTCTCGTCTATCGTCTTGTTCGTGATATCCTTGCCGTCGAAGGTGATCTTGCCCCTCGTGACCGTGTACTGGGGGAAGCCCGCCAAGGTGAGCGCGAGGGTGGTCTTACCAGAGGCGTTGTGGCCCATCACCGCAAAGACCTCCCCCCTATCCACCTTCAGGTCGACTCCCTTAAGCAGCTCCTTCCTCTCCACGCTGACGTGCAAGTCCTCTACTTCAAGCAGCACCTTCCAACCCCTTCCAGCATCTCATCTTGCACCTCTTGCAGTCCTCCACCTCTGCGGTGACCGGCTCCATCATGGCTACTGCCTTGCCGACAAGGCGCTTTCCCTCAGCTGGAGTGCGTGTAACGAGCACCCTCTCCATAACTATCACACCGTAATAACGACATCCAAAAAGTTATATCCTTTTTGCCTTGATAATCCATTAAGGTCGTTTTGATGAGTTCGAGGATGCTCTCCCTTCCAGTCATCGGACTGGTGCTAATGATCTTCTTCATAATTGTGATCTTCCTTGCCCCATTTCTCTTCTTAGGTCTTGTAGGCCGAACCCTGCACCAGTTCGGCCTCGGTTGGTTCAGCTTCCTCTCCTTCCTTCTGGTGAGCCTCGTCGGCAGCACCATTAACCTCCCCATATGGAGAACCACGGTGGAGAGGCCCGTCGTGTCGGTGAGATACGTCTACTATCTCGGAATACCCTATCCCGTACCATCGGCAGCATCCAGGCCGTCTGAGGCCCTGATCTCAATAAATCTGGGGGGCGCGATAATGCCCATCGCCTTGTCGGCGTACCTCTTGCTGAGGAACAGCCCCGCCGTGGTTCCGTCGGCGGTGGCCGTACCGATAATTGCGGTGATCATCTTCTTCCTGGCAAAGCCGGTGCAGGGTCTCGGCATAATAACTCCGATGTTCATACCCCCCCTGATCTCCGCCATAGTTGCGGTCATAATCGGCGGCGGCTATGCCCCCGTCGTCGCCTATGTGGGAGGCACCGTCGGCACGTTGGTGGGTGCAGACCTCCTCCACATAAATTCCATAAAGTCGCTAGGCGCAGCCAATATGAGCATAGGCGGCGCAGGTACCTTTGACGGGATCTTTCTGACAGGACTTCTCGCCGTCCTGCTGGCCTTCTGAGGCGACAGAGATGAGGGTTGCCATCCTTTACTCAGGAGGAAAAGACAGCAATCTGGCCACGCTCCGAATTCATAGGGCCGGACACGCCGTCGTAGCCCTCGTATCCGTGATAGTCAATAGACCCGACTCGTGGATGTTTCACATACCGAACGTGGGTCTCACCAACGTCCAGGCAGGCTGTATGGGTATACCGTGGGAACGCGCGATGGTGTCTGGAGAGAAGGAGGTCGAGGTACAGGAACTTTGTTCCATCCTATCCCGCCTGAAGGATAAATGGAATATAGAAGGGATAGGCACCGGCGCAATCGCCAGCAGGTACCAGAGGGAGAGGGTCGGTCAGATCTGCAAAAGGTTAGACCTTGAGGAGTTATCACCCCTATGGGGGGCTCCCGAGGGAGTCCTCCTGGGAGAGCTTCTGGATCTGGGCTTCGAGGTATACTTCACCTCCGTGTCGGCGGAGGGCCTAGGCAGAGACTGGCTGGGAAGCCGGCTCGACGAAGACCGCGTGAGTTCGCTCCTCAGACTCAAGGGGAGGTACGGCATCAACGCCTCGGGCGAGGGTGGGGAGTATGAAACCTTTGTCTGCGACTCCCCGCTCTTCAAGAAGAAGATACGAATACTCGAGGCAGAGACATCCTGGCACCACAACGCGGGCACGTGGACAATAAGGAAGTTCAAGGTCGCAAATAAGTGACTTGGCGCGGCCCGCTCCTCTCCTAACCCTCAGAAATGCGCTCGGATACCTTTTTATCCTAAAGGAACTGATAATCTACCAAACCAGACTGGTGTTAGATATGGCCAAGTTCGTCTTCGTGACGGGCGGGGTTCTGAGCAGCGTCGGGAAGGGGATCTTGACCTCCTCCATAGGAAAGATGCTGCAGGCAAGAGGGTACACCCTGTCTGTAGTTAAGATAGATCCATACGTCAACGTGGACGCGGGGACGATGAACCCATACATGCACGGCGAGGTCTTTGTCACCGACGACGGGGGAGAGACCGACCTGGATCTTGGTCATTATGAGAGGTTCTTGGACATAAGCATCCCGAAGTTCAACAACATCACCACCGGTCAGGTCTACGCCTCTGTAATTGCGAAGGAGCGGAAGGGCGAGTACCTCGGCAGGTGCGTCCAGATCATACCGCACATCACCGATGAGATAAAGAGCCGAATAAAGTCTGCAGCGAAGATGGCGGGCACCGACGTCCTTCTCGTGGAGATCGGCGGCACGGTTGGAGACATCGAAAGCCAGCCCTTCTTCGAGGCTGTTAGGCAGATGCGTTTAGAGGAGGGCTTCGAGAACACCCTCTTCGTCCACATAGCCTTGGTCCCGATCCTTGACGTGACCAAGGAGCAGAAGAGCAAGCCCTTCCAGCACAGCGTCCAAGAGTTACGGAGGATAGGCTTACAACCTGACATACTCGTGGCAAGGTGCAGAGATCCGATGGAAGAGGCCGTCAAGAAGAAGATCTCACTCTTTGGTAGCGTGCCCCTCGATGCGGTCTTCACGTCATACGACGCTGAGAGCATATACCAGGTGCCATTGGAACTGGACAAACAGGGCATGGGTAACTACATAGTGAAGAGGCTCTGCCTAAAGGACGGCAAGCCGGAGTGGGACCCATGGGTCTCCATCGCCAAGTCCTTCATGAAGGCCTCGAAGGTCGTGAGGATAGGGATGTGCGGGAAATACACGAAACTCGCAGACTCCTACGTGAGCATAACCGAGGCCCTGCACCACTCTGCAGCCAAGGTCGGCGTGCAGGCCTCCATAGAATGGATAGAGACAACGAAATTTGAGGAGGACACCTCTGCGGTTTGCACCCTCGATCAGTACCAAGGCATAATGGTCCTACCCGGCTTCGGTGCCAGAGGCACAGAGGGGAAGATAATGGCAATAAACTATGCCCGCGAGAACAAAAAGCCCTTCCTGGGGATATGCTACGGGTTCCAGCTCGCCATAGTGGAGTTCGCCCGCAACGTACTGGGCTATGCTGGAGCGGACACCACGGAGGTGAGTCCTGGGACGAAGTATCCAGTGATCGACTTTCTACCGGAGCAGAAGACCATCGGTGTGATGGGCGGAACCATGCGCCTTGGTGCATACAAAATAATTCTCGAGAAGGGCACACTGGCTTACAAGCTCTACGGGGCTACCGAGATCTACGAGAGGCACCGCCACAGGTACGAGGTCAATCCGGAGTACTGGAAGGCCCTTGAACAGAGTGGCCTCGTCCTAAGCGGCTGGTCACCAGACAAGAAGAGGGTGGAGTTCATGGAGCATCCGGGGCATCCCTTCTTCCTTGGGACCCAGGCCCACCCAGAGTTCAAATCGAGACCAGGGCGCCCCTCGCCGCCATACCTGGGTTTTGTTGAGGCCGCCGCAAAGCTGGTAACGTAGCCTACGTGAAGGCCAAAGACACATCAAAGACCTGCCACCGATGCGGAGGTGTTAAGAGGATCGAGGGAGAGGTCTACCGATGTTCGGTCTGTGGAATGGTCTACAGCAGAGACCTCAACGCCTCCATAAACATAGCAAAAAGACTCCTTGGACAAGAGGCTAAACGAAAGTCAAAGCCAAAGTCAGAGGAGTTTGGGGGAGACATAAAAGTGAACCCCCCGAACCAGCAGATGCAGATAGCGGCGAAAAGCCTTATCCAATGCTGGAAGCCACCCTTTGAAAAGGGTGGTAGTTCACACCAATAACAGCCTTATTTCCTTCACGTTGGTGCTGCAGACCTTCTTGACCCCTCTGACTCCAGGCTTATAGGAGGTCTTTACCAAGCCAGCGTCCTCGAGGATCCTCATCTGCGCGCTCGCATTGGCCTTGCTCTGCTTTATCAGCTCGGCCACCTCCTGCATGTCAACTTCCTTCTCCTTTATGAAGTTGAGGATTTGTATTCTCGTTGGCGAGGACAGCGCCATCGCAACATTTGCTACACTCTCGCCCTTTATTGTCAGGACTCCCTCTACAACCCCAGCAGACTCGCTATTCATTATATACCACCTTTTAACCACTTATGCCACCAAATTACCAATCAATATACTATTAAACCTTTCGTCTATAAATTGGTTACACATTTCTATCTTTTAAACTGCAGAAAAAGCTAATCTTATTAATGCATTAGTTATTATTTCTATATGAATTGCATTTGCATTTCATAAACCCTTAGTTGACGCTGATAAAACCATGAGCAACTATAAAACCGTCTTGGGGATGGACAAACTCCCCTCCTATAACGGTTTTTCCGCTGTGGTTATCAACGAATCTGGGATCCTCATAAGAAAGGACGTCCTATCGATGGAGGGGGTCTCGGAGATGGCCCGCTCCTGCAGGGTCGACGCCATAGCGGTTGATAACATATACGAGATAGGATCGGAGAGCGAGATCCGAAGGTTCGTCGCCCCCCTCTACAGTATGGACCTGATCCAGGTCACAGGCTCCCCCTCGGAGGGCTTCAAGCAGCTCTCGGTCATCAGCAAACAGTTGGGCATGACAAGGGGCGAGAAGCTCTCCCCCTCGAGGACTGCAGAGGTCTGCGCCAGGGCGGCTGTCGCGGGCCACGGATTTCTCGTCAAGATCTATGACCCAGAGACGCGCATCACGATCTCCCGGCGGAGGAAATTCGGCTCCGGAGGGATGAGCGAGGGCAGGTACCGGCGGAGCATTCAAGGGTCCGTGCTGAACCTGACAAGGACGATAGAGTCTGCCCTCAACTCAAGAGGTGTAGACTACGACCTTGCCCTCAGGAAGGGCTCACACGGCATCGAGGGGTCGTCCTTCATCGTCTATGCCCCAAGAAACCTCCTCTTTGGCATAGTGAGGCCGATCCGCACCTCGAGCATAAACGTGAGGGTCACCCCCACATTCACGAAGTCCTTTGAGTTTGTGCCTCTTGGTTCAACCAATGCGGCACCACCGAAGCGGTACCTGATAGCCGGCGTAGACCCCGGGATGGTATGCGGTCTCGCCGTGATCGATCTCAGTGGGAGGATCCTTCACGTGTCCAGTGGGCGCGGAATTACCAGGGGGCAGATAACACGTCTTCTGGCCACGCTCGGTCGCGCGCTTGTCTTCGCAACGGACGTTAACCCTCCACCGTCATTACTGGTCAAACTCTCCGCCTCCCACAGCGCCATCCTCTTCTCACCCGAGCAGTCCCTCAAAACATCCGAGAAGGCGGATCTCGTAGAGAGGATTGTCCGCAATCAGAGGATAAAAGTCAAAGACTCGCACCAGAGGGACGCCCTAGCAGCGGCAGCAAAGGCCTACTCCTTCTACCGGAACAAACTCGAGCAGGCCGTTTCCCACGCACAAGCAGAGGAACGCCCTGTCCAGATCGAGGAGGTAAAGGCCAACGTCCTGAGGGGGATGAGCATAAAGGATGCCATAGCCCTTTCGAGAACCCCCGTCATCGAAGAGGTTGTTCCAAAAAGGAGGGCGGGCTCGGAACGCGAGCAGATCAAGGTGCTGGAAACAAAATTTGAGGATATGCAGGCTGAGAGGGACAAGCTACTCCTGCAGATCAAGGCGCTGGAGGAGAGGATTGAGGATCTGGAGACGTCCGCCCGTCTTATCAGACTTGGCGAACGCCCCAAGAGACCCCCAAGTGGGGAGGTCTACGAGCTTGAGCGGAGGATCAGGTCCCTTCTGAACGAGATCGGCCAGCTAAGAGGCCAATTGGAATGTACGAAGTCCGAAAACGTTCAGCTGCGCTCTGAGATGGGGGCGCTCGCATCGGGCGGGTCTCTCCTGTTCAAACGCTACAGAACCGTCGCGGAAGTTCTCCGCAATCTGGTGAACCTCCACGAAAGAAAAATCGCATTAGTGGAGCGAATAGGGAAGGTATCTGATGAACTGTTAAAGGCTCTGAGGATCTCCGACATCTCTGCCTTTGTGGTCGAAGAAATATCGCCGGATGAGAGAACCCAACTCTTAGAAATAGGCATACCCGTAGTCCTGCTGTCCTCGGTCAGCTCAGAGAACTATGGAGATGTCCAGACAGTTGAAAAGGCTACCTTAGAGCAGGCGCTAGAGGAAGCTAAAAAGGAACTCAAAGACTTCTCGGAGGTTAAGACCCGAAAGGTAAGGGACCTCTTAGAGGAGTACAAGAAGGAGAGGCTAAAAGAGACCCTCAGTAGAGGGTAACCTTCCTCGCCACAAACTCTACGCTGTGAGTCTCAACAGGCTGTTGCTGTAAGCGTTCAACAATGATGTTTCTGCGGTCCATAACATTATCCCCTTTGATGTACGTCGCAATTAGCAATAATCACTATTTAATATTATTTTCTAATAAAATTATTACCACGAAAGCGCAGAAATCCCACGCTCCTCAGAGGTGGGACAAATGCGCTTAAATATCCTTCATACAATTGAGGACAGGCCGCCTGTGATAGCAAAGAAGACAGTAAAGGCAAAGATTCTTGAATTGAGAGAGGGAAAAAGGCTCCTCCTCGAACAGGAGTATCTGAGTTTTCAACGCTACCTCCGTGGGCATAAGTCAGCAGAGCTCTGCTCCGCAACAAAGCAACAGGCCGATAGATTCCTCAACAGATTGAGGAGGCAGAACTGTGGTAGACTTGATCCAGACAAGGAGTACCCGATAATCCTCAGGAACGATGTTTATGATTTGCATAGGGAAGAAACGAAGCTGACTCCATACTGGATGAGGATTCCCGTAGCAGGCAAGAGGGGAGGAATCAATGTTCCCATAGCCACCTCCTCACCGATTCCAGAAGGAGCGAGGACAAGGGAGGCCAAGCTCATCAGGCGCGGCTCGGACTGGTATGTGTATGTCACTGTAGAGAAGGAAATCGAAGAAAGAAGACCGCAGTCAATACTCGCCGTAGACATGGGGATAAGAAACATAGCAACTACGATCAATTCAAATGATATCAGGCCGAAATTCTACGGCAAAGAGTTGAGGAAAGTCCGTTCACACTTCTACAAGCTAAGAAAGGAGTTGCAGAGGAAAGGGGCGTACGGAGCAATCAAGAAGATATCCAACCGCGAGAGGCGTGCAACCGACTCAATCCTCCACACAGTAAGCAGGAGGATAGTCAATGAGGCATACAGGAACAATTCAGCCATAGTGATAGGAGACCTGAAAGGAATAAGAACAAACAGAAGCGGCAGAACCTTCAACAGAAAGCTCAATAGCTTTCCATTCTACAGGCTTTATCAATTCATCAAGTACAAGGCTGAATGGTTCGGCGTACCGGTCCTGAAGATTTCTGAAGCATACACCTCTCAGACCTGCCACAACTGTGGCGAGAGGGGCCTTCGGGTCGGAGGCCTCTTCAAATGCAATAGTTGCGGACACGAATACAACGCTGACTACAATGGAGCATACAACATAATGCAACGGCGCGCAGGGCATATCTCTGCGTCAGGGGCTGCTCTGGTACAGCCCGTAACCCGATAGGATGAGGCACCATGAAGAGCGCCTACGAATCGGGAACCCCGCGCCTTTTAAAGGTGGGAGGATGTCAGCACGAATAATCTATCCGAACCCAACGTATCTGCTGAAAAGTTCCATTAATGGCGCTGAACTCCCACTGAAGAGGCATCATACGGTCTTTATGTAAAGGATGTTGTTGCCCCTGACCAATATCTTGCCGTATTTGGCAACCGGGTTACCGTCGTCGACGGCCTCGATAGCATCGGTCAGAATCAGATTCATTGTGAGGTCGTACTTCGCTAGGTTGCCTACGTATTCATGCCCGTCCTTCAGCTTCACGAGTATCTGGCTGTGTAGCGACTTGTTGAGCAGTCTAATCGGTTCGCTTGGCATATCATTGCACCATTTCTTATGACGAGAGGACTTATTATAAAAACTTGTCGGGTTCTGTCAAGTCTTCTGATGACTCAACTTCAGGGCATCGACTCCGAGGATTACCGTAGTCGTCGGGTTCCCCATCACAGCTTCAACTGCCCCGCCTTTCGCCCCTTTATCAGTGGGCAGGGAACGTGCGAACCTCACCCGTCCCCTTCGAGACTGGTTGATCACCGCAACCACATCTCGATCCGCTTTCATACCACATGAAATACACCACAACATCCTGTTCCGTCCATTCAGAAGTCTCTCCCCACATATTGGACAGATGGTTGAGGTGCCCATCGTCTCGCCTTTTGTTAGGCGAATAATTGGGATGCCTGACCAATTTGCTTTGTACTCTATCTGTCTCTGAACTTCTCCGAATGACCAAGAATTCATCATACTCCTATATCTGCGACCCTGACCGTTGCCCTTCTGATACAACTTGCGTATTCCTTTAATATCTTCGATAACGATCGCTTCCCTATTTTCAATCGCTGTTTCAACAATGGTCTTGGTCGCGCAGTGTAATAAACGACTGATTCTGTTCTTCCTTCGCCGTCCATATTTTGAAGCAATCTTCTTCCTGATGCGCACATCGTTCCTCCTGAACGCCGCCACGATCTTCCTCGTCCTCTTGGTTATATTGATAGCTTTCGAGAGGTCATATTGTTCGATGTGCTCTTCATTGCCATAAGTAATATTTCGAAGGTTCCTGTCAACGCCAGCAGTCTTGGTGCATTCAATCTGTTGCACCTCTTTTGAGATGCAGATGCTCATTTGGGAAGCCGTGAGCGTGAAGGAACGCACTCTCAAGGCTGGATCACACAGGATCTCCTGAGTGTACTTGTTTAACGGTATTCTGAAGAACCTATGATGACCCAATGGCACTCTTAGGGCGTTATCAATAAGCTTGAAGCCATAGCAGGACACAAGCTGTGGTTTCACGGCGTAGGGGCTTCTAGTGTATATCCCTCTCTTCAGCGACTTCTTTCTCGATGCAAGTACCCCACAGGCTCTTGATATGGCACAGAGCTTGTAGTAGGACGGCGCATCATAATCTGCAAGATTATGGTATGCTTTCGACGATAGGGACTTCAACGATGTAACATTCGCTTCCAAACCTATCCGTATGCAGTCGTTGACCATCAACCTGAACTGCTCCAATAAGTAGAGAATTTCAGCAGACGGTTGGTGGTTCTGCTTTACGCTCTTTATCGCCTGAATACGGCTTCCTCGCCATATATGTCGGTTATTTAAATACAACGATAAGTTAGAATCAAATAGATGCTACATTCCATCTCCGCTAATGTTGGATCAATCGATCCTTTGGCCTATTAGAAACACGTCCTTCATGCTTTCTGAGTCGTAAAGCTCCACAAATGCTCCCCTCACAAACCTGTCGAGATCCTGCGCGAACCTCGCCTTCCTGATAAGTGTCGCCGCGAACGAACCCCTACTTTTAAGAATCCTGAGTATCTCCTCCAACCCCCTGCGCGGGTCGTCCATGAGCTGAAGCACGCTTATGCAGAATACCACATCACAGGAACCGCCACGGAATGGTAAAGCCTCAACATCTCCCAAGACCAACTCCGTGTTGCCCCCCTCCCTCGTCCTCTTCCTTGCCTCCCTCAGCATATTAATCGACGGATCTACCCCAACGAGCAGTCCGCAATGATCAAGATGCTCAAAGAGCATTCCCGTGCCACATCCCGCATCTATTACCGTATCGCCCGCTCTAGGCATAACCCTCTTCAATGTGAAGCTTATCTTCAGCAACTGCTCCTCCCGGTACTGCATATCGTAGATCCTTGCAGTGGTGTCGTAATTACCTATAATCTCCTTCTTCGTGGTCAACTTCTTCCCTATCCTTAAAATTGTCCGTTATGGTTTTATCTGTGAACCACCTGTGGGGCAAACACAAGAGTCATCCGCCCGCAACTGGCGGGAAGAACGAGACGCCGTCCCCCTCCTTCAGTTCGGTATAAAGTCCTTTGATCCCCCTGACGTCCTTCCCGTTCACCAGGATCTTGACGAGTTCTCTCAGCTCCCCGCCCTCAACCATCAGCTCCTTCAGGATCCCCCCAAACATCTCGTCGAGGGCTGCTATGAGATCCATGACCGTATTGCCGCTGAAGGAGACCTCTGTGCTCGCCGTACCGACCTTCTCCCTAAGGGTCGCGAAGAACTCCGCCTTGACCTTCATGAAGAAATTCTAACCCACTGGAAAGATATAAGTATAATTCGAGTTCTACGAATAGTGTCCAAGGTGGATGGATTTGGGCGGTTACCTGAATAAGATACTTCGCGTCAATCTCTCAACAAAAGAGCTCTCGACCGAGGAGCTGAACTGGGAGACGGCGGCCGCCTTCATAGGGGGCAGGGGATACGGTGCGAAGATCCTCTACGACGAGCTCCCCGCCGGTATTGACCCTCTTGGTCCTCAGAATAAACTGATATTTATGACCGGTCCGCTGACGGGCACCGCGGCGCCCACCTCGGGGAGGTTCTCCGTCTCCACGAAGTCGCCGGCCACCGGAACAATACTGGACGCAAACAGCGGCGGCTACTTCGGTCCGGAGCTGAAGAGGGCGGGGTACGACGGAATCATCTTCGAGGGCAGGAGCGAGACCCCTGTCTACCTCTCCATCCTTCACGGCAAGGCCGAACTCCACAATGCAACCTCTCTCTGGGGCCTCGACGTCTTCGAGACTGAGGACCGCCTCAAGAAGATGGTCGGGGACTCGATGGCGAGGGTCGCATGCATAGGTCCCGCAGGGGAGCGCCTCGTCAAGATCGCCGCCATAATGAACGAGAAGCACAGGACCGCCGCCAGGGGAGGGGTCGGTGCCGTGATGGGATCGAAGAGGCTGAAGGCTATAGTCGTGAGGGGGAGGGCTGAGATCCCTCTTGCCAACCCGCACGCCTTCATGAAGGAGGTCAAGCACTCCATAAGCGTGCTGAAGGGACATCCCATTACCGGGGACGGCCTGGGAAGGTACGGGACCGCCGTCCTCGTTCACATCATAAACAAGGCTGGGGTATTCCCGGTAAGGAGCTACTCCACGGGCTTCTTCGAGGACGCGGAGAAGGTCAGCGGGGAGTACATGACAAAGACCATCCTCCGCGGTAAGAAGGGATGCTTCGCCTGCCCGATCATGTGCGGGCGCGTCACTCAGGTCAAGCTGCCATCGGGGGAGGTCCTAGACACAGAGGGTCCGGAGTATGAGACCGTCTGGTCTCTGGGACCGAACTGTGGCATAAACGATCTCACCGCGATAACCATAGCAAACGACCTCTGCAACAGGTACGGCGTGGACACCATATCCATGGGCCAGGCGATAGGCTTCCTGATGGCGTGCGAGGATAAGAGGAAGGTAAAGCCGGAGGAGATGGGCCTCGACGCCAAATTCGGGAGCACGGACGCCCTCCTCAGGCTGATAAAGATGACCGCCTACAGGGAGGGGATCGGCGACCTTCTTGCGGAGGGGACGAGGCGCGCCGCCTCGAGGCTGAAGGCAAACGACCTGGCAATGCACGTGAAGGGGCTGGAGCTCCCCGCTTACGACCCGAGGGGGGTGAAGGGGATGGCCCTCTCCTACGCCACGTCCAACAGGGGCGGGTGCCACCTCAGGGCATTCATGATCGCCCCCGAGGTCCTGAGCGTGCCGCGCTACCTGAACCCCAACTCCTACGACAACAAGGCCGCCCTCACCAAGGTCATGCAGGACGTCTTCGCCGTTCTCGACTCTCTGGTTCTCTGCAAGTACACCACCCTCGCCCTCTTCTCCACCCTCGCCTTTGAGCCGGACTCCTACGCCCGCCTCCTCACCACCGCCACCGGCTTCTACGTGGACAGGGAGGAGTTCTACAGGATCGGGGAGAGGATCTACAATTTGGAGCGCATCTTCAACGCACGCGAGGGGTTCAGCAGGAAGGACGACTACCTGCCCAAGCGCTTCCTCGAGGTGCCCATGCCGGAGGGACCGGCAAAGGGTCAGACCGTGGACATGGATAGGTTATTAAACGACTACTACGCAGTGAGAGGTTGGGATTACAACGGTATCCCCGCCGACAAGAAGGTGTCTCAGTTGGGTCTGAAACCATTATACGAAGGACCAAAACTTCAGGTGGCAATCGACGAGAGGTACCTTAAGGACGCCATCCCGATAGCCGAGGGATCCTACCGCGGCGGTGCGGACATCATAGAGGCCGGCACGCCCCTGATAAAGTCCGAGGGGCTCAGGGCGGTTAAGGATCTCCGCAGGCTCTGCCCCAACGCAACAATTATCGCTGATCTGAAGACCTTCGACACAGGCTGGCTGGAGACAGAGCTGGCCGTGGAGAACGGTGCGGACATAGTCACCGTGATGGGTGCCACCGACGACTACACCATAAAGGATGCCGTGGGCGCGGCCAGGAAGTACGGCGTGAAGGTGATGGTCGATCTCATGAACCTGAAGGATCCCCTCGCCAGAGCGATCGAGGTCGAGAGGCTCGGCGTGGACATAGTCTGCATGCACGTAGGAATAAGCGCCCAGACCAGGGAGAGGGAGGTCGATCAGAAGACTGCCCTCGTGGAGAAGATGGTGAGGTCTGTGAAGATACCCGTGGCCGTGGCCGGAGGAATAAAGCTTGAGGTCGTCCCCCAGATGGTAAAGGCAGGTGCCATGGATCTGATAGTCGGCGGCGCCATAACCAAGTCCGCAAACCCTGAAGAGGCAACAAAGCGGTTCGTTGACCTTATCAGAAGGACCTGGAAGTCGGTTAAGAAGTAACTCTACTTGCCTTTCTTTATTTACCCTTGAAGTAGCTTTTTTGCTTTAACAATCTTGATCCTTTTGAATTCTCTAAGTCTCAGTAGGTGTTGATCTCCTGAAACGATATAGTCGGCCTTGGCTTCAATTGCACACTCCGGCACCTTGTTGTCTCGTGCGTCTTCAGCCAAGACATTTACTGCATGTTTGGGCTCAACGATCCTCAAAACGATCGAATAGTAGCTGCAAGCGGTTTCAACCTCTTCACGTTTTAGACAAAACTTTGGATATTCGAGGACAGCCTTGAACTCCTCTAGGATCTGCGGCGAGACGTACCCCTCAATAATGCCTGCTTCAGCCATCTCAACAAGCCTCGATTCGTTGCCAGCCCAGAACCAAGCCGAGATCAGAACGTTTGCGTCAAAAACCACCCGGATCTTCCTCAAGTCCTCTTCCTCGCCCATGAGACCGCTTCCTGAACGTCGCTGTCTTTGATACCGCGCTTCTGTACCTTCTCCCTCACCGGCTGAGAGAGGATACCAAGAACGCTCTTTTCACTCTCCACTTTTTTCAGGACCAGAAGATCTCCACTGCCGAATAGAATCAGCTTGTCGCCTTCCTTCAGATCTAACTTCTTCCTCAACGTCTTTGGGATGACAACTTGTCCCTTTGAGCTCAGCTTTGACAACTCGATCATTTCAATCACTGTAAGACAGGTCTTACCAAAATATAAGGCTTGAGGTTACCCTCCTCGCCTAGGTTTGAGGTAGGCTTTCAATCCCCGTGGCAGATTTGGAGGCAACAAGATGGGTCGGAAAAAAGTCAAACAGATGGAACGAATGTAAGAATAATGCAACACACGAGTGGTTTGTATGGGCCCTCTGGTTCTGGGCACTGAACAAATGGAGCCACTGCTCAGGACAAAGGACCTTCTTGAGGAGCTGATAGAGACGATGGACATAATGTCTGACCGTAATCTGATGGAAGCCATCCGCAGAGGGGAGGATGACCTTAAAGCTGGAAGGACGAGAGACTATGGAGAGTTTATCGAGGAGCTCATGAAGTCCAATGCGATACAGGCTTTTCTCGACAAAGAGCTTTGAGAGGGACTTCCGGAAGCTAAGTCCAGAATCCAAGAGGAGGACGAGTCCTGAAGTAACTTCCAAACGCCAAGCAACGTCGAATTTAACTATTTCGGCGGAAGTCCCTAGACTTCAGGCAGGGATGAAGGCCGAAAAGTTGGGTAGTTATATATCCCCACTATATGTCAGAGGGTAGGGAGGGGCAACCCCTAACCGCTGATACAAGAAG